>ERZ764778.38-NODE-38-length-155586-cov-119.713003_pt1 | contig 155586 bp, 122 predicted proteins | sample MGYA00374951_ERZ764778 | MGnify/ENA primary metagenome ERZ764778 (study PRJEB28918, sample SAMN05720193) | bioreactor metagenome | isolation source: Anaerobic biogas reactor | place: USA:Washington, USA | collected 2015-08-08 ...
ATTATTTGGTGTGGGAGCAATTATTCTCGCACAGCCTGACGGGGTTGTTGTCAACCAGCCAATGCTGGTTGACAACAACCCCGTCCCCCTGTCACACTAAATCATTGGATATATGACTCTACTATTTTGTCAATACTCGGTAGAGCATCATTGCCGCCTCGGCTCGACTGGCATTGGCCTTGGGTCTAAAACATTTATCACCGCCTACACTGAGGATTTTCTTGTCTACGGCACTGTTAATATAGTCCCTGGCCCAACCGGATATATTATTATCATCTGCAAAAGCGGAAGCTCCGGCCTTTTTATCCAGCTTAGCTGCCCTGACCACCATGACCGCCATCTGTTCCCTGGTAATCGGATCGTTTGGTCCGAAAGTGGTCTCATTATATCCGCTGACTATTCCATTTGCTGCAGCAATCGAAATGTAATTTTCAGCCCAATGACCGGAAGCATCTTTGAATGTTTTTGGTGTTGTGCTGGAAAGGTTCAAAGCCTTCACTAATACAGTGGTAAACTCACCCCTGGAAACGGTTTTATCAGGCCTAAATGTATTATCAGGATAGCCGACGATTGCTTTTAGATCAACCAGATACTTGATTGCCGCCTCAGCCCAGTGTCCCCTAATATCACTCAACTCCTTGACAGGAGGGGGAACAGGCAGATCCTTTTCTTTGGCCTTTTTGACCATAACCGCGTATTTGGTAGAATGCAGGGTTGTTATGCTAATGGTATTTCCAGATATGGTTCCGCCCAGATTAACCCATTGCTCAGACTCGCTATCATAATATTCGATAGTCGGGCTGAAGCCTGGAGGTACCTGGCTGGGATCAAAGGTAAAGGTCAGCGTTACTGGCTGGTTAAACTGATAACTGCTCTGCCCGGATACCTTCATCTCGTATACATTGCCCAGTACCATGAAACCGGCAGGTGCTGCCGGACCTTGCACCCGGTCAACCGTAACACTCAGAGCTGTGGTACCGAGTAAGGCATTGGCCGGGATATTTACCTCTGCTTCGTTCCCCAGGGCAACCTTACCGCCCATATTAGGATAAACCTGTGCCGATCCGGTAGTCGTGTTTACAGCGGAGGGGCCTGTGTTTCCTCCGCTGCCACCTCCAGTACTGCCGTTGCTGGCGGTTAACGTAGTGAAGCTCTGGTCTGCACTATAGCTGGTTCCGCCTGAATTTACCGCTTTTACCCGGTAATGATAGGTCGTCACCGAGCTTAATGACCCGATATCCGCACTTACTGCCGTAGTAGCAGTTCCGCTTACTGGTGACTGGGCGGCGGTTGCTGAGCTGCCATAAGCAGTGGTCGTTCCGTATTCAAAGGTCACGGTTGTGCTGGCATTATTGGCATTGACAGTACCGTTTAAGGTTGCTCCGGTAGTGGTTATGCTTCCGGCTGCATTTGTAGTGGCAGCAGGAGCTGCTGCCGGGGTGGTAAAGGTCTGGTCACCGCCATTAATGGTACCACCTGCGCTTACTCCTTTGGCCCGGTAGTGGTAAGTGGTATTCGGTATTAAACCGCTTATTACTTTGCTTACAGCGGTATCTGCCGTTCCGGTTGCCGGCGACTGATCTGCCGTTACAGTCGTACCATAAGCTGTCGTGGTTCCGTATTCGAAGGTGACTGTGGTACTGCCCCCGTTGGCATTCACCGTACCGTTCAGGGTCGACCCGGTCCTGGTCACCGCTGTCCCTGCATCGCTTGTCACTGTCGGCGGAGGGGTCAGCGTTGTAAATGTCTGATCTTCTCCGGTGGTGGTTCCGCCGGCACTGACTGCCTTTACCCGGTAATGATAGGTCGTCACCGAGCTTAATGACCCGATATCCGCACTTACTGCCGTAGTAGCAGTTCCGCTTACTGGTGACTGGGCGGCGGTTGCTTCCGTTCCGTAAGCTGTCGTAGTTCCGTATTCAAAGGTCACGGTTATGCTGGCATTATTAGCATTGACGCTTCCATTCAGGGTAGCTCCGGTAGTGGTTATTGTGCTGGCTGCACTGCTGGTTGCGGTCGGAGCTGCTGCCGGGGTGGTAAAGCTCTGATCGTCTCCTGTGGCTGTTCCGCCTGCGCTCACTGCTTTTACACGGTAGTGGTAAGTCGTCATGGGAGTTAATCCGCTTAGAGCCTTGCTTACAGCTGTAGCAGTTGTTCCGCTTACCGGCGATTGGTCGGCGGTTACGGTGCTTCCATAGGCAGTTGTAGTTCCATATTCAAAGGTTACCGCGGTACTGTCACCATTGGCATTTACTGTCCCATTTAAGGTTGCTTCCGTGGTGGTTATGCTTCCGGCTGCATTGGTATTGGCAGTCGGTGCACCTGCATAAGTAATTTCCAAATGAGCTCCCACATTTTGTATTCCATGGCCATCCCCTAAATCCTTAGAAATAGTACGATCATAGAAATCAAAGCTAAAGGAGCATGTAGAGTCACCGGGAGTTTGCGGAGGACCAGTTAACACAAAAGAAGCCGTCTTATCACCGGCATATTGATCAATAATATAATCAGTAACATCAAAATATTTCCACGAATGATTTACAAGATTAGTATCATTTGCTGAGGACAAAGCACCTAAGCTTACTGTAGCTGGTATGTAACGCGTTGCACCTGCAAATTCAGTCCATGCATCATCATTGGATCCCCAGATATTTACCCAAGGAAGTGGATCATCAGTTGGATCACCTACTACGCCTTCATCTATGTGATTTGCTTCGTAGATATATATCTTAAGTTCAGCTTTCTGTATTGTTTTGCTGCTGTTAATAGTGTTTAAATCAAACTTAAGTGCAGAACGATTAACACCATTATATTCCCAAAGATATCCTACATAGAGTTTTTCAGCTTCTAAATCGTATGTCGAGGCTTCATCATCAAAAATATCTGCACTCGCCAATATACTTAAATCAGCTGTTGCAAACGCATCGGCAGTCGGCCATATTAACTGGATACCGGCCAGAAATAAAAAGATAAGAAGATAATGAATGGATTTGTTAATCATTTAACCCTCTCCTTAATTTTCGGTTTATTTCTCCATCATTTCTATCGTTCCATTCCCCCATATCTATTCCCTATAACTCTGAAATTCTGCCAGCAATGTGATATCAACCACAACGGTTTGGAGTCCATTTTTAGCCAGCAGCAAATGTCCTGCTGAGGTATTGCCGAACATAATAATGCTGCTTTCCAAGTGCGGATACTGTATCTGATAAGAACGCTGCTGACAATGATATTGCATCTGCAAAAACGCCCGTTGCTCTTCCGGACTCCAACCCCAGGATGCCACTTCGGCCTCTCTGGAGCTGGCGTAAACGGTAAAATGAAACGGATTATCCGTTTCGGTTGCGATTGTTTTATGCTCATTCATTTAATCCCGCGATTTCCTTTTAATATCTTATATACTAATTTAGGGAATTTTATAATTAAACTTTATCCTTGCGATTATCTATCTGTCAAATACTTTTTGCTTTGGGGGACAGTCCCCTGTCGAATTATCACAGTACTTCACCCTGGGAAAAGGAAATCAGCATGAAACAGCCATGCAGTGGTACATTTAGTGATTGGGGAAGGACAGCAGCCCGGTCTGCTTCCCCAAAAACCCCCTCCCGACCGGGACAACTGGTTGATAGGTATGTCTGATAGAGTCACCGGGATGGCTCTTTTGTCCCATTGACAAATATCCCGGGCTATGCAGGATTATGGTAAAAAGGCTAGAAGTATACTTTATATAGGAAGTTATAAGAAGTTATCAGCATAACCAGGGATGATGAGGGAACTCTTCCGAGATCACTGAAAAAGTACCATAAATGTCATCCTGAGGAGCTGCAGGCGACGAAGGATCTCTTTTAAGGCCGTAATATTGGGATTATGCCAACGAGATTCTTCACTATCGTTCAGAATGACACGCAAAAGAGGACTTTTTCAGCGGTCTCGAACTCTTCCTCTGGTTGACTTGTATGGAGCATTATATATGAAAAGAAGGCATAGCATAAGAAACAAATTTATTGTAATGGTCTTTACCATTTGCCTGAGTTGTTTGCTGGTAGTATCTGTAATTAGTTACGGTCTTTCTTATAATCTGGTTAAGGATCAAACCAACCAGAGTGCCAGTGAGGCAGTAGGGAAAAATGCTGCGCAGTTGAATAATTGGTTTATGGAACAGGCTCAGGTGGTCAGTTCCATAGCCCAGGATGTTGAAATAAATAATGATTTCTCAGAGCAATACCTGAGTAATTACCTTATTAAAAAGTTTGAACGCCAAAATTCTAAGGTTTTGGACTATTATATAGGCTTTGCGGATAAGAAACGCACGATGGTTTGTGCTACTGGTTGGATTCCCCCGCCGGATTATGATGCTACTACCAGGGAATGGTATATTGAAGCACTTAAACACAATAAACTGGTTTTTATCACCCCTTACCTGGATGCTGATACCCAACAAATGGTTATTACCCTGGCGGAGCCGATAAAAGACGGAAACAATGTGGTGGGGGTAATAGCTGCTGACATACTGCTGACTGATGTGATGAAACTGGCTCACGATGCACGAATTAAAGGTGCAAGCTATACCTTCCTGCTGGATGATGATTACAATTATATGATTCACCCCCAACAGAGTTTTCTGCCCACTCCTGAAAAATCAACCAATGCTATCCAGGTTATGCAGGGCAGGTTCCTGCCGCTTATTGAAGAGATAAAAAAAGGTCAATACAACATTATTCAATTGCGAGATTATGATGATACCAAAAGGTGCTTTGTTTTAAGCAATATTGAGGCTACCAATTGGACTTTCGGAATTGCCATTCCCCGTAGTGAGTATATCAAACCCTTGAATAACCTTCTGTTTGGGTTTGGGGTAGCTCTTACTATTTCCCTGCTAATGGGCATTCTTATTATTCTCCCGGTGATACGCAGTCTACTGAAACCCGTGCTGCAACTTAATGAGGCAGTCAGCAGGTTTGCAGAAAAGGATTTCACGGCCCGTTCGCTGGTTTCATCGCAAGATGAGGTGGGAGAGTTAAGTGATAATTTTAATCGCATGGCCGATATTATTCAGGAATATAATAAAAACCTGGAACATACGGTGGCACAACGGACCTCTTCTATCAGGAACCTGTTAAATAATGCCGGGCAGGGATTTCTCTCATTCGGGCAGGATTTTTATATTGACGAAGAATACAGCTCGGAATGTAACCGTATATTTGGCAGGGAGATAGCTGGTCAGCGTTTTACTGATTTAATATTTCCAGGCGATGATGAGCAAAAGCAATTCATGGAAAATGCTTTATTATCTATTATGAAGGATAATGATGAGTTACGCAGGGAAGTTTATTTTTCACTCCTGCCGCAAGAGTTGCTGCTCAATGGATGCAATATATTCCTGGACTACAAATTGATTGTTAACAGCCAGAATGAAGAGATTGGCCGCATAATGATCGTCCTGACTGATATAACCGAACGCCGCCAGTTGGAATTGCATATGGAAGAGGAAAGAGAACTTTTAAAGATGGTTGTTAAAGTAGTAGCTTATAATAATGATTTCCAGGAGTACTGCAGCGATTACCGGAATTTCTGCTCCAATACCATCTGGGAACTGCTGGACAGAGACCGGCCCCGGGAGGAGATTATTGCTGAGATTTACCGGCGAATACATACTTTCAAAGGTGGTTTTGCCCAGTTGGAAATGATTAATCTGGCAGATAAACTGCATCAATGTGAATCCCAAATTTCAGCAGGTCAGAACGAATTTATGGAAATGTCCATCCAGGAGTTGAAAGCATTTTTCGCTTCTTTAAATATGTTGGAATGGATGGATCAGGACCTTGGCAAACTTCAGGAAATACTGGGTGAACAGTTCCTGGAGCGCGATAATATGGTAGTTATAGATGAGGCTCAGTTATTAGAAATTAATCGAAAAGTGGTATCCACACTCTCCCCCTGGGAATGTAAATTGCTATTACCGGATTTGCAACAGTTAATGTTCAAGCCCATGCGGGAATTATTTAAGTCCTATCCTGAAACCGTAGCCCGTTTAGCCGAAAGGCTTAATAAATCCGCATACCCGGTGAACATAACCGGAGGCGGGTTCCCGGTAAATACGGAGCGGTATCGGGATTTTTGCAAGACTCTGATACATGTTTTTCGTAATGCGGCAGATCATGGTCTGGAATCAGCTGAAGAAAGAATTGCCGCAGGTAAGGATGAATATGGCACTATCAGTTGCGAAATATTGCAGGATGAGTCCGGCGTTTCGATAGTAATTTCTGATGATGGAAGAGGCATAGATATTGATCATCTTAAAGAACTGGCGGTTCAGAAAGGAATATTCGACCAGGAAACGGCAGCAGGACTTTCCACACCGGAGGCCTTGCAACTGGTGTTTATTGAAAATCTTAGCGTTAGCGATGAGATTACCTCTATTTCCGGTCGGGGCATAGGACTGGCAGCGGTTAAGGAAGAACTGGATAAACTGGGAGGAAGTGTGGAGATTTTCAGTCAAGCGGGAACGGGAACCGTATTTACTTTCCGTCTTCCTCAACTTGAAAGCAACAAATTGCATGACATATCAGCCCAGGATATGATAAATCCCCTGTTAAATACGATGTGGGAGTATTTTAAACGGGAAATGGGCGAAGACCTGCTGCAAAGTTCAGAAGTGGCAAAGAAAAACCGATTGCAGCTCGATAAGACCACCGCCATATCTAATATAAAGGGTATCGTACGCAGTCGCCTTATACTTAGTGTAGATGAAGAGTTGGGAAAACAGCTGGTACACAAGATGATCCTGGATGAAATGGAACCCGGAACGGAAGGCCTTTATGCAGAAGATGTTCTGGCTGAGTGCGCCAACATTATACTTGGTAATTCTATAAAGCATTTTCCGGAAATACAAGAATTGGTTATGTTTGAAGCACCTCTGACACTTTCTTCTGAAAGAACGGCAATAAAATATCTGAATGCTGATATATGGACATGTGATATGTTGTTTACATCCGGGAAAGCCAGTATGAGCTTGATAATTCAGGAGAAATTACTGCGTTAGCATATAGTTATATATTTGGGGAGGTTTGGATTATGGCGAGGATACTAATAGTTGATGATTCCCAGATTGTCAGACGAAATCTGAAAACCATATTGGTCAAGGCCGGCCATGAGATTATAGCTGAGGCTGAAAACGGGATGCAGGCCTTCAATGAGTATGAAAAACATAAACCGGATTTAATAACCATGGATATTACCATGCCGCTTATGGATGGAGTGCAGGCGGTTAAAAGAATAATAGCTGTCCATCCTCAGGCAAAGATAATAATGGTTAGTGCCATAGACCAGAAAAACATGGTTTTATCGGCTATTCAAACCGGAGCCAAACATTATATACTTAAACCTTTCGACCCCGATAAGGTTATTGCAGCTGTAACTGCTGTGTTAGCTATTAAAACCGACGGTAACCAACCCCCTTCTGAATAAGAATTAAGGAGAAAATATGTGAGTAAGCCGACCAGATTTCCTTTTCTTATTTTAATTTTAATATTGATTTTGCTGATGGCAGGCTGCGGAAAACCGGAGGAGCATAAAGCGGTCTTCACGCAAAATGTTAATAAAGTGCAAATACCAGTGCCGCCGGAAGGCGGGGAAGTCTGGGAATCGGGAAAACTGACCGTACATTATCTGAATGTTGGTCAGGGTGATTGCGAACTTCTGCAGCTGCCCAACGGGCAAAATATGCTGATTGATGCCGGCCCCAATGCAGCCGCTGCAGAGCTGGTTGCATATCTGAACCGGCAGGGAATTAAGAAAATTGATTATCTGGAAGCTACCCATCCCCATGAAGATCATATTGGCGGAATGGATGAGGTTATTCAGAGCTTCGATATCGGAATTATATATATGCCCAGAGTTACAACCACCACCAAATCATTCGAAAATGTGGCGGATGCTATAAAGGCTAAAGGCTTGAAGATAACCCCGGGTAAGGCCGGAATGACCATTCTGGATGAGGATGGATTGGAAATCAGTTTCCTGGCGCCCTGCGGCAATTCGTATGAAGATATTAATAACTGGTCAATTGTAACCAGGGTCCAGTTCGGCAATAATTCCTTCATGTTTACCGGCGACGCTGAGGATCTGTCTGAAAATGAAATGCGAAGAGCCGGTGCCAATTTAAAGGCAGATGTTTTAAAAGTAGCCCATCACGGCAGCTACAGCTCTACTTCGGTTGATTTCCTGAGAGCAGTTGCTCCCCGCTATGCTGTAATCACAGCAGCGGCAGACAATGATTACGGCCATCCCCATCAGATTACTGTGAATAAATTGAATTCCGCCGGAGTCGGGGTGTTCAGGACGGATCAGAATGGTACCGTGGTTATCAGTTCAAACGGGAATAACTTAGTGATAAGCACAGTTAAAACTTCGATGGAGGCACAAAATTCATCAATCCCGCCATCAAATCCGGTTGGCGGCTATATAGGCAATAAGAACAGTAAAATATTTCATCTGCCCGATTGCAAATCGCTGCCCAAACCACAAAACCGGGTGAATATTAACAGCCGCGAAGAAGCCATCAGCCAGGGATATTCGCCCTGCGGAAACTGCAAGCCATAGGAGGTAATTATGATAATAATTGACCGTTTTGAAAATAATCTGGCCGTAGTTGAGTACCGGGGTAAAACCTGGAATATACCGCGGGATTGGCTGCCGGAAACCGCCATGGAAGGTGATGTGCTAGCCATAAATGTCATTGTAGATGAGCAGGCAACCGCCCGCCGCAGGAAGGATATGGAAGATAAATTGGATGATTTGTTTGCATAGGTTATCAGAGAAATTGTTAATGAGGATACCGAAACAACCCCCTTTTAACCAGCAAATTATATTGATTAATTTGTCGCATTATGGTATATTCTGGTTAATTATATTTTCATAATTCATTTGATCCAATATATATGGAAAATAACCAAAAAGGAGTCTTTATTATGAATGTAAATAATATGAAAGCTATTACCAAACTTTTTGCCGGTTTCCTGATACTTGCCTTTCTAATAGGCGTTGTAGGTTTCCTGAATTGGAAAGATGTACATGAGGTTCAACAGGGGACAAAGGAAATTTATACCCAGATACTACTGCCGGCCAAACATTTGGCAACTATAGACTCCGCGTTGCTGCAATCACAAAGGTCCGGTTTACAACTTCCGCTGATAAGCAATACTGAGCAAAGGCAGGGTATTGCACAGTCCATTAAAGAAGATTTGAACGAAGTTCAGGCTGAATTGGACAAGCTTAAAACTTTCAACATTTCGACAGAAGAACAACAGGAGATTGACCGATTGGAGCAGGCAATTCAATCATATTCGATGAATATTAATAAATACATAGATTTGATAGACCAGGGAGATCTCCAGCAGGCGATGGTTTTGATATCCGGCCCTCTCACTGATGATGCACAGAATATTGATGCAGCAACTGATGCCCTCGACCAGTTAAATGAAAATGCGGCTCAGGAGTTAAATATGAACGCCCAGAAAGTATATTCCCAGGCAACCATGAAAATCATTATCATGACCCTTCTGGGGATATTGCTGGCAATAGCCGCTGCTTTTTTCCTGGCGGGTAATATTGCAGCTCCTATGGCTGCTGCCGCTGAACATTTAAAACAAGTATCCGAGGGTGATTTTACCCAATCAATTTCAGAAGAGTATCTTAAGCGCAGCGACGAGGTGGGCATACTGGCTCAGGGTCTTGATGCCATGGTCCGAAACACCTCGGCGTTAATAGCCAATATTGCAGAGGTAGCCCGGAATGTACATAATAGCAGTCAGCAGCTTTCCATGGTAGCGGAGAATGTTGTGGCTACTACCGAAGAGTCTTCAGCAGCTACAGAAGAAGTCGCCGCAGGGTTGGAAGAGGTTTCTGCCGCTGCTGAACAAATGACGGCTTCCGGACAGGAAATTGGCGCAGCTTTGGAAGAAGTTGACCGGGAGATGAATAATAGTAACCAGCAGGCACGGGACATTGGGCAAAAAGCTCTGAAGATTCAGCAGGAAGCTCAAAACTCAACCAATTCCGCCCATAATGTTTATCAAAACATTGAAGCTAAATTAATTAAAGCTATTGCAGATGCCCGGGTGGTAGATGAAATATCCAGCCTGGCTGATAATATCGGAGGCATAGCTGACCAGACTAATTTACTGGCCCTTAATGCGGCCATTGAAGCCGCCCGGGCCGGGGAATATGGCAGGGGTTTTGCGGTGGTGGCAGAGGAAGTCAGAACCCTGGCAGAACAATCGGCAACTACGGTTTCCGGTATTCAAAGTCTCACTGTACAGGTACAGGGGGCTATCGCCAATCTGGTAGAAAACTCCAATGAATTGCTCAAGTTCATAGATCAGATAATGCTCAAGGAATTGGAAAATGTTAATGAAATCGGCAAACAATATGCCAGTGATGCCAGAATATTTGAAGAATCAAGTACCAGGGTAGCCGAGTTGACCAATAATGTGGTCAGAGCTTTTGACGAGATTAACCATGTGATTGAATCGGTAGCAACTACGATGAATCAAAGCAGTATCGGAGCTCAGGAAGTTGCCAAAGGAGCCGAGGAGGGCAGCCGGGCCATGATAGGCGTAAGTGAAACTTCCTCTCAATTAGCTGAAATGGCAGAACAGCTACAGGAGCTGGTAAACAAATTCAGGATCAATCTCTCATAATTAAGCACAGTATATGAGTTTATCCAGCAAGGGGAGGAAATCATCAGCCTCCCCTTTTTTTAGTTTCTGAGGGGACGGAAAGGCCAATATTATTGATTACGAAAGAGATCCTTCGTCGCCTGCAGCTCCTCAGGATGACATTTATGGTACTTTTACATGTCATCCTGAGCACTTTTTACGCGTCATTCTGAGCGCTAGCGAAGAATCTCGTTGGTTTAATCCCAATATTACGGCCTTTAATAAAGATCCTTCGTCGCCTGCAGCTCCTCAGGATGACATTTATGGTACTTTTACATGTCATTCTGAGCACTTTTTTACGCGTCATTCTGAGCGCTAGCGAAGAATCTCGTTGGCTTAATCCCGATATTACGGCCTTTAAAATAGATACTTCGTCGCCTGCAGCTCCTCAGGATGACACTTATGATACTTTTTCAGTAATCCTGAACGGTTTATCCTCTAATAATGCCTAACGCCGGATAGATACCATTCTGGCACCTGATTTAAAAGCTTTCAATTTGCCGCCCTGTTTCACGACTCTCCAGATCATTTCCTGATCTAATATAACAGTACTGGCAATGGTATCAACACCATAATCAAAAAGTACCGGAGATACAGGAACACTGGGGCCTACCAGAATAATTCTGCTATCCCGGGCCAGTTGCAGTAATCGGGGCATGGTTTTGTTGATAAAAGCTGTACCGGTTATGAATACCAGCTCTTGCTCAGGCAATATGTATTCGCAGGCCGGATCGGGAAAATCAAATTCCTGCGGCATCCTTTCCAAAATTGATAATTGGCAAATTGATTTTAATGAGTCTATATTCGGAAAATGGCCAATAACGGCTACTTTTTTGCCCTTAATATCCGGCAAATAACGGTCGAATCCATTGCTGGTTTCCGGTTCGGTACTGTAACCGAAATCTCTGCCGGTAATAGCGCTTACTTGCGTTGGGGTATTCAGGGCAGAATTTATAGCGGCTTGTCCCATGGAAGCCTCGAGCATATTCCAGGATTTAATATAACCGGCCAGCTCTTTTATTGGCATACCGATTAATTCCTGGTATTTGCAGCCATCCTGTCCTCCGCGTACTGTCATGGCTGTACCTGTGCCTGCCTGACTGCTGACCAGTGTCCAATGCAGACCATGCATACAGTCCAAAACCGTCAGATCATCGGGTATGGATTCAATTAAATCATCATAAATTGCCCACATGTTATTCTGCCGCCTTGCTGATGGTATAATAACCACCCTGGGCACAGGGTTTACATAGTGTTTTTCCATCAAGAAGCATATCCCTGCCATCCATAATCGACTCTCCGCAGACAGCGCAGGTAACTTTACGCGAAGGCTTGCCGGGCAGGTCTTCCGGATTTAAATGAACGGTTACCTTTTCAAGTTTGAATAAATCTTCATCCGGAATGGTGCCCCAAAAACCCACCAGGTCTGCATCTTCCGGGGGCTGTTGACTGCCGGCTGATACAATTCTAACCCCTTCTTTAGTATTCATATCTACAAAAGTTGCCGCCAGTTTTCCATAATCAAACCACTTTAATCTCCTTTTTCCCAGCGAACAGCCGGTAACTGAAGACACTGCATCGGCAATACAACGGTCAGCTTCTACAAAAACAATAAAATCCCGATTGTCGTTAGGGTCTTTGATACCCAGGTAATCAAGCCCCATTCTGGCAATTCTTACCCCCAAAACAATTCCGGTACAGATGTGACCGTGAAATTCATGGGCTTTTTGCAAATCCTGCTCAAAATAACTCTTCACGTTTCTCAATCCCCTTTTTTATATGTTTGACCGACAGGAAACCACCCTCCCGGCCATATTTTATCGCCTGTATCTCAGCCATTACTGAAAGTGCTATCTCAGAAGTTTTTTGCCCCCCGAGGTCCAGACCAATCGGTATGTATACTCGATTCATAAGTTCATCGTCAATTCCCAGGGCAGTTAACTTACTGAAACAAGCGGTAACCTTGCGTTTATTACCCAGTACACCGATATATCTGGCCGGAGTATTAATTACTCTCTGAATGGCGACATCATCGTATTCATGATGATAACTGGCAATAACTATATTGGTATGGGCATCTATCTCAATGCTGCCCAAATGTTCACCAATATCCCCGAGCAATAATTGCTCTGCCAGCGGAAACCTCTCCCGCGTAAGGGTGTCAGGTTGATTGTCAACGATTATAATGCGGTAACCTAGATTAATAGCCATCTGATATATACTTAGTATCAAATTTCCCGAACCAACGATAACCAGTTTCTCTTTGTGGCAAAATACATTTATAAATACTTCGGCCTGTTTATTTTTGTGACTAAGCAATATTTTGCGAGATATTCCGGTACTCATTGATTTTTCTGCTTCAGTTCTGGCCATTTCCTGCAGGGTATCGTCTCCAATACCTCCGCCAATTATCTGTCCGTATTGATCAACCACCATCAGGGCACCCGGTTGACCGTTCTGTAACAAATTGGAAGATATAACTGTTATGATTGCTATTTCCTCTTTACTATTCAGTTTATCAGTTACCAGACTCATAAGAGACAGGTTCAAATTAAATCACCTCGACAAAGAGTAGTATCCTTAAATATAGCTTATCAGCCGACTTTAGTAAATTAAGTCCGGTTATTCCCCATATTTTTTATGGATGGTTTTGTTATGTATATTATCACAAAAGCATTAATTTTTGTTATATAAAGTGTTGTTATAGCGAGTTATGTTGATTATTGATATCAGGAAGGGTACAAAGCGGATAAAAAAAGGGTATCAGGAGAATGATTCCTGATACCCGGATCATAATTTACTTGCTGGCCGCAGCTTCTTGTTTGGCTGCTTCCATTTCCTGCAGGGCTTTGCGATCTGGTTTGCCAACGGCAGTTCGTGGAATTGATTCTACGAATTCCACCAGTGTGGGCACTTTGTAAGGTGCCAGTTGCGTGCGGCAGTGCTCAATTAATTCTTCTGCGGTCATCGTTTCCCCGTCCTTGAGTGCCACAAAAACTTTAACCGTTTCACCTCTTTTAGCATCAGGTACTCCTATGGTACAAGCCTCCATTACTTTGGGATGGGCAAATACTACTTCATCTATATCCCGTGGATAAACATTAAAGCCGCTGGCAATAATCATATCTTTTTTACGATCAACAATGAAAACAAACCCATCTTCATCCATACGCACTATATCACCGGTATAAAACCAGCCGTCCCGAATAGCAATATCAGTTTCTTCCTGATTGTTCCAGTATTCTTTCATTACCTGGGGGCCCCGGCAGATCAACTCACCTAATTCACCACGGGGTATTACTTTGGTTCCGGTTTCAATGTCAACCACCACCAGATCGGTATCAGGCCAGACAATACCACAGCTGCCGTATTTACGCAGTTTAAAGACCGGATTGACTGTCAGGATATTGATGGTTTCTGACAGTCCGTAACCTTCAAGTATTCTTCCTCCGGATAAGCGTTCAAACTCTTTCATGGTTTCGACCGCCAGCGGAGCTGAGCCGCTGAATATCCCTTTTACCGAATTAACCCTGGAATTTTCAATATCGGGATGGTTGTTAAGGCCTATTATCATGGCCGGGACAGCCGCCCAAATATTAGGTTCATGTTGATTAATGGCCTTAAGAATATTGTCAGGTGTAGGCAGGGGAACTAAGACTATCGTACCTCCGGTATACAGGCAAGCGTTAACATTACCGTTGTAACCATAGATGTGATTAAGCGGAATGGCTGCCAGAGTTTTTATTTCATCAAAGGGGACCAGTGTAAAATTGGCGGTACACCAGGTAGAAGTTCTAATTGCCTGGGACAAAAGCATTTTATTGGTGAGAACACAACCTTTGGGGACACCGGTTGTTCCTCCTGTATATTGGAGTTTGGCGATATCTGAGCCCAGTACTTCAATATTTGGTTCACGATCGTCAGCACCGGCAATCAGTTCGTTGAAGTCATAAATATTCTCGCCTTTTTCCACTTCGGCAGGGGCTCCGGGTATCTGGAAAGCAATAACCCTTTTCACCGGTGAAGCAGGGTCTTTCATTATCTGGATGGCTTTATCCGCATAGGGGGCCAAAACGATTACGGTTTCGGTTCCGCTGTCTTTGAACTGCAAATCAAGTTCCGGAACTGTGTATAGTACATTGGCGGGTACCTCAATGGCTCCAATTTTAAACAGAGCCTGCAGTGAAATTACATACTGCGGTAAATTAGGAGCCATTATGGCAACCCGATCACCTTTTTGGACTCCTGAATCCAGCAGTGCATTTGCCAGTCGCCGGGCCATGTTATTAACCAGGCCGTAACTCAATTCAATATCGTTTATCAGCAGATAAGGCTTTTCGGGATGAAGTTCTGCCCACTTGTTAAAATAGTCTTTCAGTGGAGTATCAGGATAGTCAAAATTTCTGGGCATTCCATCATCATACAGAGATTCCCAGCGAGGCCGCCATCGAGCAAGATCGTCTTCAAAATCTTTCAGCCACGGTTTATTCATCGGTTTTTCTTTCCTCCTTTATTAATAAATTAAAATACCTCTCCCCCCTTTTAAATGAATTTTGATGTCTAAAAAAAATAGCCCATTACTCTTATTACAATGTTATTGCATTTTGCGAAAATTGGCAATTATAGAGCAAGTTTGACGACAGACAGGGGTGACAAAAGGACCGTCCCCGCGTCACCCCTGTCACCCCACTTCAGCCCGCCCTAGCCGGCTTCCTGTTTATTCAGTAAATCATGCAATATCTGGTTTACTTCTTCAATTTTATAGGGTTTGGGCAGGACTCCGCAGAAACCGTAGCTTTCGTAATCTGCCATTACCGGGTCATTGGAGTAACCGCTGGAAACGATTACTTTAGCTGCCGGGTCTATCTCCAGCAATTTTTTTACTGCTTCCTTGCCTCCCATACCTCCGGCTATGGTTAAATCCATCATCACAACATCAAAGGGTTTATTTAAATGTTTGGCTTGCTGATACAGATTAATGGCGTTCAGACCATCAGCTGCGGTACTGATATTATAACCTAAACGCAGCAGCATTTTGCCCAGAGTTGCTCTGATTATATTTTCATCATCCATAATCAGGATATTCCCCTGACCGCACAGGGTTAACCCGGGCGGTTTACTTAATTCGAGAATCTGTTCCGGAAAAGCCGGCAGATATATGGTGACTGTGGTTCCTGAATCGGCTGAAGAGCTGATATTTATATGGCCTTCATGTTTTTTAATTATGGAATATGAGGTTGTAAGGCCTAAACCGTGCCCTTTCTGTTTGGTGGTAAAGTAGGGGTCAAATATTTTGTCCAAATGTGCATCCATTATACCGGTGCCTTCATCCTGGATAGTTAATTTTATGTAATCAGCCGGATTAAGCGAAGGAGGCAGCTCGGACAAAGAAGTTACATTTTCAGCTGATAAATAGATTATCCCCCCATCAGGCATCGACTGATCGGCATTAATTATTAAATTATTAATTACCTGATTGATCTGACCTTTATCAATGCTTACCGGCCATAGATCATCATCTATTTGATAAGAACATATTACATTTGAGCCTCTTAAAACAAAGCAAGCTGACTCCTGTAATAATTCCTTAATAGAAGCAGTTTCCTTTATCGGGGCACCACCTTTGGAAAAGGTGAGTAATTGTTGGGTGAGGGCACGGGCTTGCTGGGCGGCTTGCTCAACTTCCGTTAAAATATCGGTTATTTCACTATCAGCGTCAATAATCATTTTGGCCAGTGATACATTACCGCTGATAACGGTAAGAATGTTATTAAAGTCGTGAGCAATACCCCCGGCCAGGATGCCAATGGATTCCAATTTGCCGGCCTGCAACATATACTCCTCCATTTTTTTGCGTTGAGTAACATCCACTATCATCCCTAGAATAGCAGGGCTGCCTTCATACTCGAAAGTTTCAGCATACAGATATCCCCATTTTTGTCGTCCCAGTCTATTTGTAAAGCTGAATTCATATGGGCTGATTAATTTACCATTTGAACGGGCTATAGCATTTCTCATAATAAGTTCCTGATAATTAACATCAATAAGTTCCAGAGGGTTCATGTTAATCAACTGTTCTCTGGGCAGACCAGTTATTTCTTCAAATTTTGAATTAACATAAAGGAGGTGTCCGTCACGGTAAATGTAAATTAAAACTGGTGCTAATTCAGCCAGTCTTCTGAAATTGGCTTCGCTGCGCTGCAAAGCTTCCCGGGCCATTATTTTTTCAGTAACATCACGCCCTACTGCCTGAATTTCAATAGGTATTTCATCTTTTAATATAGCCCGGCAGTTCCATTCCTGCCAGCAAATCTCACCATCAGCTCTTATAACACGCAGAGTATGACTGTCTTCAAAATAATCCGGACTCAATAAACTTAATTTTTCCAGTACCTGGTCGCGGTCTTCTTCATAAACCAGAGTTACCATACTCTGTCCCATAAGTTCATCAGTCTCTTTACCAAAATAATTGCAGTAAGCTTCATTGACAAAAGTTATACTTCCATCCGGTAAAGCCCGTAATACCAATTCACGCTGATTTTCAATGATAGCCCGGTACCTTGATTCACTCAGCATCAGTTTTAACTCTATTTGTTTGCGTTCCAGGATTTCCTGGCGCAGTTTCTGATTTACCGATAGTAGTTCAGTAGTTCTTTGCCTGACTCGAATTTCCAGTTTATCATGTGCTTTCTGCAGTTCCTCCTCCATTTGTTTATGCTCGGTAATATCACAAATCACACCAATTATCGCCGGTTTACCATCCCATTCGATAGTATTCAGAGCCAAATCACCATAAACATTACTTCCATTCATACTTAATATTATTTCATAACGGTCAGGTACATTTTCTCCCCGTAAACGTGCCTGCCCCCGTTCTTTAAGCATGTTTCTATAACCGGGGTGAATAAAATCCCAATAGTTTATATTAATTGCATCTTCTTTACTATAACCGTTAATGGAGGTATAGCCTGTGTTCAGATAGAGCAAGGAATCATCTGCATCCGGATTCCAGACAAAAATAATCGCCGGCGCCGTTTCCGACAGTGTTCTAAACTGGTTTTTAATGGCGTACAATGATTTTTCCATTTTTTTACGCTCCCAGTAAGCAGCCAGCATTTCTGCCAAAACATTAAGACATTTAATATCTGCATCTTTCCATACTCTGCTTTGACTGGTGTCAGCAAAACCGATATAGGCAAATATTTTCTTATTAATGCCAGTTACAGGTACCAGCAGAGCAGCATAAACATCGTTCTCCTCCATTATTTGTTTTTCCCTGATAGCTTCAGGGGGAAGGTTACTTCTGTCAGCAAGTATAATCGTCTCAGCCTGCCTGCCTTTGGGTATTCCCCAGGTGAAAATATTTGTATCCACATTTAGCATAGTTTTACTTGCTGGTGAGGTATTGGCATCACACCACTCATATGTATAACTTACCTTGTTCAGTTTATCATCGTGAGACTCAATTATATAAACCCGATTAACGGCCAGGGCTTCGCCAATAATTTGCAGTACTTCATTCAGATCGCCTTCTTCTCCGACCAGCAGTTTGGACGCTCTGGCCAGGGCCTGTTCGATTTTAAGCCGTTGATTAATCTCTTCCTCGGCGGCTTTTTCTTTGGTAACATCCCGTGCTACCCCCTGATATTCGATAAGAGAGCCTTTTTCATCAAATATTGCCCGTATTGTCCAACGGCGCCAGGCAGTTTTACCTTCCGGGTTTGTCCACATATACTCAGCGCTGGCTTCCGGGTTATAAATGTTCAAATTATTAAGAAAATCCAGCGCCTCCTCTTTAAAAATTTCGGGAAATGTATCTAAAAAAGGTTGACCAATAAAATTGTAATCTTCGCGTTTTAAAAAATAGGTATAGGCTTCATTAACATAGATATATTTAAGTTCGGGCGAAACGCGAATGAATAACTCGGTCTGAAACTCCTGAAGACTGGTGCGGATAATTTCGGCTTGTTTGATATTGCCGGTTTCGATAAATTCATTTCCCTGATGATGTTCCAGTTGTGACCTTAGTTTAGTAATTTCTAAGATTAAATCTTCTTTACTCATGCTAAAATAGTCCATTTTGTAACTCCCAGTATAAAAAAATTGCTAAGTGTTACAATTTGCCATATATGCATAGATTCCTTCGGAGAAATTGGCAACATTTGTCGCCTTGCGCCCGAAAATTGCGTTAATATTCGATTATTATTGACAATAAAAAGCAGGCCCGGTTGAGCCTTTCAGTATAATTATTAATTATATTACATATTTATAACCTGAGAGTTTTGCATAATTCAATAAATCCTTAAATACTGTCACTCTGAGAACATTAATTACATCCGGTAGGATGTATCAGTAGTACCCAAGGGTGTAGTCCCTCGGGGGGGGTCTCACAAATGCCGTTGATGCTTCGCTAACGCTCAGGATGACATTTTTTTAAGTTAACATGATTTAAAGAAAAGTTAATTAGGCAAAAATCTCATCTATTTTAATTATTTCCTCTATTCTTCGCACTCCCAATGTCTTTGTTTCTTAACGGGGCGTCTGGGTTTACAGGTTACCTGGCAGGTCGGCACAGGGTTAATAATGTGAATTGGCTGCGGTGGGGCAGGAATAATCAGTCCAGTGGGGTACCAGACAAATAAAATGATGCTTTTGGAAATTGAACGGGGACAAAGTTTGGTTGCCTCCATAAATTCAACCAGAATTCGGGGTTTGTGTATTTCCAGAGCAGCATAATTGGAAATGCAGCATGATGACAAATCCATAAAGGTATGAAACCTGGATTTAAAATGCACCGCATGTACCGGCTGACAAAGTGTATCTGCTATATACATAATATCCTGTTCCACATTTCCGCTTATATATACTTTTTTCCCTTTGGGACTGTCGATAAACTGGTATGTGTCAATATTCGGCTGGATTCTGGTTTCCACCAGTCTTTCTATATCCAGTTTATTGCAGGGTAATTCCAGGCATTCCTCTACCATAAACTGATTCGAACACAATATTTCATCCGATTTTGGAAAAACTCTGGTATCACCCAAATATTGAATGGTGTTACTCACTGCAACACGCCCTTCCTTTTTTCCTAAAGCTATTAGATACAATATATCTAAATTAATTTACGGGATTTCTACTAAAAGTGTTACTAAAATAGCAATTATGCAGCTAAAAAAGATTCCTGCTATTTCAGAAAATAGAGGGCAGCAGAGTAGTAAGCCTTTGAAAATAAATCAGCTCTTAACAGCAAAATCCGGAAAATACTTAATTATACAAATTAAATTATTTTTATGTTGAATATTGGGTGAAAAATGTTATATACAAAATTTTAACTATTGGAGATAATTATTAAAGGAAAACAGGCACAATGAAATGACTAATTACTTGACACAAAATGTATGATTTTGTGGTATGAATTATAAGTTAATATTATGGTGACATAAGGGGAGTCCTCGGGGAAGCCCCGCAGGAACCAATGTTTTGTAGGTTAGATAAAGCGTTATCTACTGTAGGACATTGGCTTTTTTTATAAATAATATTTATAGGAGGGAGAGTTAAATGGCATCGTTTGCAGATGGGGATATTAAAAATAAAAACAAGAACGTCATCGATATTGATAGCCATAAAAAACTTGATGATCGACAGCGCAGACAGCTGCAACATGAACTGAAGGTATATATGGAACAATATTTTAAAAAGAAGCTTGGTAAAGGTGTCGATTATACCAAGGTAGTGGTCTGGGATGACATGATTGCTATACGGGGAGAAAGATTTCTCACCGAACCGGAAATATATATTGTAGAAACTCCAGCAGGAAAAGAAGTTGTACGAGCTGCACGCATGCAAGTTGCCCGTCAGCATTCCATTGACAATGTTCCATATTTCGAGGAGCTCGTAAATGCAAAGGTTATTCACCAAACATACGACATTGAACCGGAAAATGATTTCTGGATTCATGTTATGGTTTTTGACCGGATGCTGACAGAATAACCTATGGAAGACAATTACATACGGTGGATTAAGAAGAAACCTTTGCGGGTGGCTTCAAGAAAGACCAATATTCTCACATTAAATGATGAATATTGGCCTTTTTTTATTTAAATTTATAAAAAATTAAATGAAAGAGGTGAGATGTGAGGAGTATTCAGTTAAAGCAGTTAAGATTAAATTTGGGGAAAGCAGGAGGTTGGAAAAAATGGCAGATACTATGAAAGCTCTAGTTTATCGTGGACCGGAAAAAATAGGTCTTGAGGATGTAGCCGTACCAAAGATAATTGAAGCCGACGATGCCATTGTCAGAGTAACTACATCAACTATTTGTGGAACTGACATTCATATTTGGCATGGTGGTATGCCGGAAGTAGAAGCACCCAGAATTATTGGTCATGAATTTGTTGGTGAAGTAGTTGAAGTTGGCCCGGCAGTCAGGAATGTAAAAGTTGGGGATAAAGTGGCAGTATCCTGTGTAACTCAATGTGGAGAGTGTTTCTACTGCGTTCGGGGCACTTACTCCCATTGTACGACCGGCAGCTGGATTTTTGGATATATGATTGATGGTTGTCAGGCGGAATATGTTCGTGTACCCCATGCCAATCTGGGATGTCATCATATTCCTGACGGATTGACTGAAGAAGATGTTTTATTTGTAGGAGATATCCTTTCCACCGGATATTTTGGCTCTGAGCAGGCCAATATAGAACCGGGTGATACGGTTGCAGTTATGGGCTCCGGTCCGGTAGGAATGTGTGCCATGGCAACAGCCAGGTTATGGGGGCCTGCCCGGATTATTGCGGTTGATACCATTGATGAACGCCTGCAGGCAGCAATAAATAATGGTGTAGCTGATGTAGGACTTAACCCCACCAAGGTCAATGTCCCCGAAGCTATCAGGGAAATGACAGGTGGTCGTGGCGCCGACCGGACTATTGAAGCTGTAGGAGCAAAGCCTACCTATGAATTGGCTCTTGATGCAGTAAGGCCTGGCGGAAACGTTTCCATTATTGGTGTTTTTGAGCAACCCCAAACTTTGCCCATGAATACATTATGGATAAAGAATATCAGAATTAGCATGGGACTGGTTAATGCCAACCGGATTCCGCAGCTGATTAACCTGATTCAGACCGGAAAGATTGACACCAATTTCTTAATTACCCATCGGGCTCCGTTAAATGACATACTAAAAGGTTATGATGTTTTTGGAAACAAAAAAGACAATGTTCTCAAATGGGTGGTTACCCCTTATGTCAAATAAATAAGTATTATAAAGTTCTCCATTCCCGTGCATTTGTCACAGGATTCATGTTCAATATATTTTCATTTGCCGCCGGCTTCCCCATAAGCCAGGCGGTCTTTTTTTGCCGCACGGGCAACAGACAAGGGGACCAGACAAGGGGACGGTTCTTCTGTCTGCGTTACATTTATGCATAGATACTAATGATGCACGATTTTATTGGATTTCAGGGTTTATAGTGCAAAAAAACCATGCAAAATTAATTATCCAACAGATTTTGCGTAAAATTAATTAAGAGTCATCCTTTCCCATTTCATCCCCCTATATCATATGTTTATCCCAGCAGACCGTAAAAAGGTTTGCGCAACGGGAGGAGATAAACATGAAGATAATCGAGACTGAACTGAAGTTTAATGGCTTGCGGACCCGAACCTCGACCAGTCAGATAGTTTTGCACCACTCAGCCAGCCAGGACGTACCGGCAGCCGTTATTCACAGCTGGCATCTGTTACAAGGTTGGGCAGGAATTGGCTATCATTTTGTAATCAGAAAAAATGGTGACATTGAACGGGGGCGTCCCCAGGACAGTATCGGAGCTCATGCCGGCGCAGAGGTAAATGCACGCAGCATTGGTATCTGCCTTAGTGGAGATTTTACACAGGCAACACCAACTGAACAGCAAATATCATCATTAGTGGAACTTATTCACTGGTTGAATAAATACTATGCCGGTGCCCATAAGGAATTGGAGATAAAAATGCACCGTGATGTAACTGCTACCCAATGTCCGGGAAATAAGTTTCCCAGTGAAGAGCAATTAAGAAAATTGCTGGCTCAACCCGGAGGAGAAGGCGGCGGTAATGCGGAAGCGTGGAAACATAAAATAATGCAGGATGCCAAAGAAGCCGGTCTGATTCATGATATGCACCAACCTGATGACCCGGCACCCAAATGGTTTGTGCTGGCAGTAGCTCTGCGACTTCTGGAAATAATAAACCGGGAATAATCGGACGCCGGGAATTAAATGTATATAAGCTTAATACTACTGGTTGCCAGTTTTATTTCCAACCGGAAAGAAGCCCAGGAAATATTTAGTTTAAATAGTTTCCCCTTATTTGATGAAATACCTTTATAATTAATAGCATATCTATTATTTCACACGGATAATTTAGTTGTTGAATTAATTGATACAATAGGGATTGACAGGAGGCTGAAAATGGCTATAAAGGTATTAAGTGACAGCACATCGTACATAGACCCTGAAATTCAAAATGAATTGGGAATTGATTTGATTCCCCTCAGTGTAAATTTCCCCGATGAGTCTTTTCTGGAAACGGAAGTGGATTATGACTATTTCTATAATAAGATTGAAAAAACCGGTATAATACCAACTTCATCCCAACCCTCGCTGGGAGAAATCATGGAAAAGTTTCGTGAGATAGTAGCCCGTGGTGATGAGGTGCTGGCTATTTTTATATCTTCTGCCATGAGCGGAACTTATGCTACCGCTTTACAAGCCCGGGATAAAATCCTGCAGGAATATCCAAAGGCCAGTATTGAGATTATGGATTCGTATACCAATTGTATGGCTCTGGGTATGCAGGTTATAGAAGCTGCGCGTGAGGTAAAAGCAGGCGCCAGTTTGACTAAAGCCTTACAGGCAGCTCTGTATGTTCGCGATCGGGTACGATTCTTTTTTGTTCCGGAAACTCTTGAATATCTTAAAAAGGGAGGCAGAATAGGTACTGCTTCTGCTTTGCTGGGAACGATATTAAATATACGGCCGATTTTAACTGTTGACATGAAAACCGGTATGACCCATTTGTTGGCCAAAACCCGCGGAACAACGGCAGCAATAAACCGGATGCTGGAGATGATGGAAGCAGACCGTAATAAATATGGTTTGAAGGAAATACTGATTCACCATATCAATGCCCCGGAAAAGGCAAATATGTTAAGAACTCTATTAATGGAACGCTATGGCATGCCAGTTGATATTTGTTCTATCGGACCGGTTATAGGCCTTCATACCGGTCTGGGAACCGTAGGATTCGTCTATTGTACGGAAAATTAAGCTAACCTGACAGTTTCAAGAGAAACACCCGTCCAGGAAGAGAAGATGTTATCATCTTCTTTTCCTGGACTTATTATTCCATATTGTTATATTGTATCCATTGCTATAAAATCAGAAACAGAGAGGATTTAAAGGAGCGGAGATGAAGCAATGAACAGGGGAAAAAACGGGTTATTTAAAAAGGTGTTGCTCTGTATTTTGGTCGCCTTAATCATTTTGGCGGGTGCAGCCGGTTTTTTATTTCGTAATGAAATCAAAGCAATGAACAGTATTGAGAAAGTTGATGAGTACGGATTTTATACCATGGAATATGCAGGTGATTATGGCTTTGACGAATTTCTGAAAGTAGGGGCCAGTAATGACCAGGAGTTAATTGATTTTGTAACCAAACGGTTATTGAAGGGTATTCCAGTTTCCGTCAGTGCTCCTACATTGAACTGCAGCACTTTTAACGCCGTTACACCGGAGGGAGAATATATTTTTGGAAGAAATTTCGACATGGGTTACTCACCGGCATTGTTAATACACACCAAACCAGTGAACGGATACGAGAGTATATCCATGGTCAATCTGGGATTCGTCGGCTATAACGAGGACTATTTGCCGGACAGTATGTTTGATAAAGTTCTGACTCTGGCTGCACCCTATGTCCCGATGGATGGTATTAATGAAAAAGGACTGGCAGTAGGTGTATTGCTGCTGCAGGATACGCCCACCATGCAGAATACCGAAAAAGTGGATATTAACACTTCAACAGCTATCCGTCTGTTATTGGACAAAGCGGCGACTGTGGATGAAGCGGTGGCTTTGCTGGGAAAATATGATATGCGCAGTACCGCAGGCGGCAATTACCATTATCAAATTACTGATGCCCGGGGAAATAGTGTAATTGTTGAATATGTAAATAATGAGATGCAGGTTTTAAAACCGGAAAAAAGCTACCAGGCAAGCACTAACTTCTACTTGACTCCCGGCGAAAAGTACAATTTGGGAGATGGACAGGATCGCTATGAGATTGTCATGAGCAGATTAAAAGAGCAGGATGGCATCTTAAAGGCAGAGGAAGGCATGAATATTTTAGAAGAGGTCAAACTGGTTGATTTGCCGGATCCCAAGACTGGTATCATATATAATACCCAGTGGAGTGCCATATATAATAACAACCAAAAAACAGTAGATCTGGCCATCGGGCAGAATTATAAAAATATCTATCACTTTTCGCTGGCTGAATAAGGCTGGCTAGCAAGCAGATTTTATGAAAAGGGGACCAAATCCCCTTTTCATAAACCGTTATGGAAATAAGAGCAGTAATTTGGTTTTTATCGCTGGTCCCGTTTTACTTTTATCAGGTCCTGAACCGTCCTGCCAGTTCATTTAATTTATTTGCCATACTATTTAACAGATTGGCCATTTTAGCAGTTTCCTGCATGGATTGAGTGATTTCCTGTACCGAGGCAGCACTTTCCTCAGCGCCAGTCGCGTTTTGTTCAGCTATAGCAGATAATTTTTGCATCTGACCCGTAGTACGCCTGGTCGAGTCAAAGATGGCAGAAACCTTGTCATTAATATTTTTACTTGCCGAACTGCTGTCATCTATTGCAACTGACATATTATCAAAAACAGTCTCAGTAGTATTAACTTTGCTGTTTAATTCATTCATAATGTTTTGAACCTCATCGACACTTGCAACAACTTCTATGACTACTTTGGAAAGATCGGTTATAATCCTGCTAATCTCTCCGGCAGAATTACCAGACTGTTCAGCAAGCTTACGAACCTCGTCTGCAACAACTGCAAAACCACGGCCTTGCTCACCTGCCCGGGCTGCCTCAATCGCAGCATTGAGAGCCAGCAGATTGGTCTGGTCGGCAATTCCGCTAATTACATCGACAATAGCCCCAATATTCTTTGCCATTAATTCTAATTCCTGTATCAGCGTATTCATTCTGGTGGTTAAAACTCGAGCTCCTTCTGAAGAGCCTTTCAACTCTAATACTGATTTACCTCCTTCATTTTTCAACAATCCAATTTTATTAATCTGCGAAACGAGGTCATTAATCATGGTACTAATCTCTTCCATGATATGTATCATTTCCAGAATATTATTGGTGCCACTTTCGGTGTTAATTGCCTGAGTTGTCGCACCTTCTGCTATCTCTTGTGTTGCCCTGGAAAGTTCATCGGAAATACGGGCATTATTTCCTATTATTATGCTCAGCTGTTCCGAAGTAGTGTTTGTATGGTCGGCTACATCCTTGACAGCCTTTAAAGCCATACAAAGTTCAGCCCTTAATGTTTCGAATGCTTTGGCCAGAGAGCCTATTTCCCCTTCGGAATTGACAAGTTGACCGGGAAGGTTCTGACTAATATCAAGTTCAGCCATTACCGCAGCATGCGCTTCCAGTTCCTGCAGAGGTTTTACTATGCTTTTTGTCATCCTGATACTTAGAGCAATGGCCAGAACCAGAAATAATACTACGATTAATCCTATAGACGCAAATACTCCTGATAATCCGGCATAAAGCTCATTTTTCGGTACAACTGAGACCAGATAAAAATCCATATTGGGAAGGTGGGTTGTAGTCGAAATATGAGTTCTTCCGTTCAGATCATATTCAATATATCCACCCCGGGTATTTTCTATCATAGCCCGGGTATTTTTTTCTCCGAGGAGTTCTTTTAAGTTTTTACGCTGATATTCCTGATTAGGATGATATAACAGCATACCGTCCGGATCAAAAAGTGCTACATAACCTGTTTTGGCAAATCGGAGATCAGCATCACGGAGCACCTTTACCAGAGCCTCTTTATCAAGCATGGCTGAGAATTCTTCAGTATAGCTTGCTGCAACTATGATAAGATCCCAGGCTTCAACATATTCTGAATACTGAGACTTTTCCCGTTCCACAGTTTCATTGGGGTTTTTCCACATATAGGTCTGGAACTGGACTGGATTCACTTTCATATTTTCAACAAATTCCATACCACTAAAATCCCTGCCTTCAACCCCCGGTACAGGGTGCATAACAGCAATGCCTTTACTATTGGCAGCATACATATAGCCGGTACTGCCAACTTTCTGGGAGAATAAAACTTCTTTGAATCTGTTCCAGGCTTGCTCTTCGCTCATAGCACCGATTTTATATTGATTATAATAATATTCAGCAACTTGCTTATTTTGTTCAGCAGAAAAGCGCAGCGAGTTGCGAATACTCATCTTTAGGGTGTTCTCAAGCATTTGGGTTACCGATGTAGTTGTATTCAGGATCTCATTTTTAACCTGTTGTTCGGTTCTGTTTACCATAATAATAGAACTTGCTACTAGAAATAAAAGGCTGGCAACAACAATGATACTTACTACCATTAACAATATTTTTGCCCGTATTGTCTTTTGATTGAAATTCATAAATATTCTCCTCCCTATTTTAGTTCCTGACCCTGTAAGTAAGTAAGACATGCTTTTTTAATAAATATTTGGTTCCTCTTTTAAACATAGAAACACCTTGGTGAAACACATATAAGAAACAAAAATGGGGTAATGGAGCTTAAACTGTGTAGGATGCCGGTTATATTTACAAATCTTAAAGTGAGTTTTTATCAGTAATCCAGATGTATTCATTGATATTCGCTGACTGGAGGCATTATGTTATCAAGCAGCAAGATTAGAAGAAACCTAAAAAACAGTTTATTACAGGTTATTAAAGACAATAACGGAAAACATAACAATATATTACATAATAGGCCGTCTTTATGTAAAACATTTTATTGCAGACAGATATGAAAAGTCAAGCAGTTTTCTAATGCTCAATGGCGATACCATATAAATGTCTGTCACATTTTTATCACAATTATTGTTTATAATTAATGCAGATTAATTTGTTTTTCGAATATTGGTCAGAAGAACGAACACGAATAATAAGGAGTGATTCGTGTGGGCAACAAAAGACTTCTCATCGTGGATGATGAAGAATTAATTCGCGATGTTATTAAGGAATATATCAGCCGGGAGAATTTGGTTGCTGATGAGGCGGCTGATGGAATTCAGGCTTTACAACTTTTTAAGCAGTTTAATTATGATTTAATTATTCTGGATGTCATGATGCCGGGTATGGATGGTTGGAATGTGTGCCGTGAAATACGCAAGACCTCGCAGGTACCGGTAATAATGCTGACAGCCCGCGGGGAAGAATATGATAAGCTTCTGGGGTTTGAGCTGGGAGTAGATGATTACATGGTCAAACCTTTCAGCCCAAGGGAACTGCTGGCTCGTATGAAAGCGATAATGAGAAGAAGTGTCAGAGATGAACCTGATGATTATATCAGCTTAGAAGGCTTGACCATTGTATTCGATGCTCATAATGTTTATGTTGATGACCAACTGGTAAATCTTACCCCCAAAGAGTATGAATTGTTATCTTTTTTTGCCCGCAATACCAACCGGGTATTTTCCCGGGAGCAATTGCTGGATTTGGTATGGGGATATGATTTTATGGGGGATACCAGAACGGTTGATACTCATATAAAGATGCTGCGGGAAAGCTTGGGAGTTTATAGAAAATTTATCGTAACCGTATGGGGTACCGGCTATAAGTTTGAAACAGGAGGCCGGAAATGAAAAGTATACGGTTAAAGCTGTGGGCAGGCATGATGACGCTGGTGGTTATAGTTCTTATATTGCTATGGCTTTTTCAGATAGTATTTCTGGAAAATTTCTATACCCGCATGAAAGTTAACGATATTAAAGAAAAAGCTGTTGCGGTTACTGAATTACTGAATGAAGATAAAAGCGAAGATTTTCGTGACCGCATGGATATTTTGGCATATGAGAATTCTATGAGTGTTGAGCTGTTGGATATTAACGGCAATATAGTTTATGAAACTGATTCCTCCGGTGCGGCTGGGAAAATGCACGGGATGAGAAACAGCCTGCGCAGCAGTATCTATGAAAAGGTTCTGGCCGGACAGGAGTGTGCCTCAATTATGACCCATCCCCGCTTTGGTAATGAATTCATGCTTATAGGCTTGCCGGTATATATTAACCAGGAGTTAACCGGGGGTTTGATGCTCAGTTTTCCGCTGGCTCCCGTAAAGGATACTGCAGCTATATTACAAAGGCAGCTTTTCTATATATCACTCATGCTTTTAGCGGCAGCTTCATTACTGTCATTTCTGCTGGCCCGTACATTTACCCGACCCATAGTTGATATAGAAAAGGCGGCTGCTCAGATGGCTGATGGTGACTTCTCGGCTCGTATAGATGTGAAACAACAAGATGAAATTGGACAGCTGGCTAAAACCATAAATTACCTGGGGCAGCAACTGTCACAAATAGACGGGATGCGTAAAGATTTGATTGCCAATGTCAGCCATGAGCTGCGAACCCCTTTAAGTCTGATCAGGGGATATGCGGAAACCCTGCGGGATGTAACCGGTAATGATGAGGATAAACGCCAGAAACAGCTGGGAGTAATCATTGAGGAAGCTGAGCGGTTAAGCAGGATGGTAGACGACATTCTTAATCTTTCCCGGTTGCAATCAGGGCATTTTGAGTTAGATAAAAGCGTTTTCTCCATGAAGGAATTAACCCGCAATGTTGCCAAAAGATATGATTTATTAAGCAAACAAAGAGAAGTTTCAATAATGATGGAGATGTCAGACGAGCAATTGGTGGAAGCGGACGCGGCCAGAATTGAACAGGTTTTATATAATTTGATAAATAATGCTTTTAATAATACTGATGCCGGAGGAACCATTACCATCCAGGATATTGATAATGGTGACAGGGTGAGAATAGAGGTTGCGGATTCAGGCAATGGTATAGCGGAAGAGGAAATAAACCGTATTTGGGACAGGTATTATAAAGCGGACAAAAGTACCAACAAAACGGTGGGAAGCGGCCTGGGGCTGGCTATTGTAAAGGCAATCCTGGAAGCTCATGGGGCTGCTTATGGAGTAGAGAGTAAAAAGGATGCAGGGACAACCTTCTGGTTTGAGCTGGGGAAGACTGCTAAGTGAGTAGACCCGGGGAACCGTCCGAGACCGCTGGAAAAGTGCTCTTATCGTGTCATTCTGAGCGATAGCGAAGAATCTCGTTGGCTGAAGAGCCGATATTACGGACTTGCAAAAGAGATCCTTCGTCGCCTGCAGCTCCTCAGGATGACATTTATGTTACTTTTTACATGTCATTCTGAACGATAGTGAAGAATCTCGTTGGCTTAATCCCAATATTACGGTCTTTAAAAGAGATCCTTCGTCGCCTGCAGCTTCTCAGGATGACATTTATGTTACTTTTTACATGTCATTCTGAGCGATAGCGAAGAATCTCGTTGGCTTAATCCCAATATTAAGGTCTCTAAAAGACATCCTTGTGTCGCCTGCCAGGCGCCGCATCAATATCAAACTGTTTGACTCAAAGTTTTCACCAACCTTTCAGGTTTTTATCATACTTCTATCACAATTACTTCCTATAATCAAAATGTAAGTTGCGTTAAATAATATATGTAAAGGAGTGAAGAGCATGCAGAGAGTTAAGAAGTTTATAATGGCGTTTACAATCCTGGCTTTAGTTGGCGCAGGAGGTGCAGTTTATGCAACAGCCGCTATGACTCCGGCAGAAATAGCCTCCGGATTAACCGGTAAAAGTGCAGAAACATTAAATCAGGAACGGGCAGCAGGCAAGACTTATGGTACGATGGCCAAAGAAGCTGGTAAACTTGAAGAATTCAAAAGCCAGATGCTGCAACAGAAGAAATTGGTCCTTGACCAGCGGGTAGCAGAGGGCAGACTTACTCAGGAAAGAGCAGATGCCATTTATAACTCCATCAAAACCAACCAGGCAAACTGCGATGGAACCGGAAACGCCAGGCTGGGTAAAAATGCCGGTGCCGGTCTCGGGCAGGGACAGGGAAAAGGCATGGGCAAGGGACTGAGAGATGGCAGTGGAGCCGGTACCAACCGGGGTGCCGGATGCGGATTTGGTCAATGTCAGAATAGATAACACCTTATAAAGGTATCTAAAAAGGGGCGGTTTAAACGCCCCTTTTAAATATTATTTTGGAGATTTTAGGAGTTTTCACCTGTTATATTTTTTATCGCCCTCTCCCGGGCGAATTACAAATGCTGGATTTTAGACTCTGCCTGCATTATATTACTACGCATGGAGGATAATGGCATTTTAGGGCGAATATGAATAATATTAAAATTATTCAAAGCAGGTGAAGGGTATGGCGATGACTCAGGAAGAATTTGATCAAACTGTATCTCGCATGGAGAAAGCCTGGGATAAAAATCCGTCCATGTATAAGTTTCAATTAATCCTTTTTGCCTTGCTCGGTTATGCATACATAGCTTTTGTTGCAATTATTGCTCTGGGTTCAATTGGACTTCTCTTATTATTAGCTTTAAGTGGCAAGTTATTAATCATATTTTTCAAGCTTTTTATTAAAATCGGAATTCCTGTTATAATCTTTATTTATACTCTTCTGCGTTCTTTATGGGTAAAAATCGATCCCCCTACCGGTATCCCTTTGAAATATGAGCAGGCCCCATCGTTATTTAAACTGATCTATCAATACCGCAACGAAATAAAAGGCCCCAGGATTCATAAAGTATTAATTTATGAAGAATTTAATGCCGCTGTTGCGCAAATCCCTCGATTGGGGCTTTTTGGCTGGTACAAGAACTATCTGGTTATTGGAATGCCTTTAATGCTGGCTTTGTCACCTGAGGAATTTAATGCAGTCCTGGCCCATGAGCTGGGGCATGTATCACGATACCATGGGAGAACTGGAGCCTGGATTTATAGAATTCGTCAAACCTGGGCGCAGTTAAACGAGAATTTCCACCGGGAGAAGCATTGGGGCTCATTTATCTTTGCAAAATTTTTTAACTGGTTCGCACCGCGTTTTTGGGCCTTTTCTTTTGTGCTCACACGTGTGGGAGAATATGAGGCTGATCAGTTGTCAGCGTTATTGGCAGGAAAAGAAAAAGCATCCCAAGCCTTGATTAACATCTCATTAGCAGGTCGCTATATTTACACCGAATTCTGGCCGGAAATTTATGCGGAGGCAGACAATAGTTTTGAACCCCCCAAGGCTTTCAATGTTATGCGCCAGTCTCTTGAAACCCCTATTGCAAACGAAAAAGCCTCAATTTGGCTTTCGTCTATACTGAACGAAATAACTGCAAGCAGCGATTCCCACCCCTGTCTCTCTGATAGGCTTAATGCACTTGGCCAAGAGGCACAAATTCCACCTCCGATAATAGAGAATGCCGCGATTGTATACCTTGGAGAAAAAACCATTAATCAAGTTATTGAGAGTTTGGATAAAGAATGGTGCAAAAATGTAGAGAAATCCTGGCAAGAACAATACCGGGATACTCAGCAAAAGCGTCAGGAGTTGAAGGATTTAAGACAAAAAGCTATGGCCGGTATGTTGAGTGCAGAAGATTATGTGTATTACGGTCTTCTAGCTGAGCGTTTTGAAGGGTTATCACTTGCCACAAAAATATTAGCGAAGGCTCAAAATTTGTACAATACCTATACACCGGCCTTGTACCACTATGGAAGGGTTTTACTTGAACAAAAGAACCCGGAGGGAATTGATTTTATCAATCAAGCCATGGATAACGATTGGAACAATATTGCGCCAGGCACCAGCCTGGTTTGTCAATATCTGATCGAGGTCGGAATGGAAGAAGAGGCTCAGGCTTTCTATAATAAGGCAACCATACGGTGGCAGGAAGTAGAGTTAGCCCAGGAGGAACGGGCCGTTTTAAGTCTGGATAGCAAGTTTATTGAACATGGACTCAGTGAAGTAGAAGTAAGTGCCCTGGTTGATCAGTTAAAGAACTATCCTGATGTGGTTGTTGCTTACCTGGCCAGAGTAGACGTCAAATATTATCCTGAGTATCCGCTATATGTCTTGGCCTATTCCAATCAAAGCAACCAAAAAAAGTTTTCAAAAAGCAATAATAATCTACAAACCAAACTTATTAATCAAATTTCATTCCCCGGGGAGTGCTGGATAGTTGCATTAACCAAGGAAAACCGTCAGTTAAAGAAAATTGAAAGGGTTCACGGTTCGCTTATTTATCAAAGGGTGAAGTGAGAGGGTAATTGAGCTTATTACTGCACAAAACTACGATTACTTTGGCCCTGAAACCTTTTCAACAACCCTGGCCCCCCTTACAAAGCCACTTTTGCAAAGTCTACTCCGGTCCTTTTAATCATATCCTTTACGAAAAAGGTTTTTTAAACCTGAAGTAAAGGAGGTGCAATCATAATGAAGAAGATCTTGATTACGACGGGGGTAATAATGTTGTTACTGGCTGCAGCGGTCAGTATATACAAAGTGATAGAACACAATGACTGGCTTGAACAACGGAGAATTGAACTGTTGGAAGAGGCGCTGGCCCCGCGTACAGCTGATTTGGCCGCCTACTCCTGGGCGGAAGCCATTAAAACCAGAAATGGCGCCTGGCAGTATGCCCTGATGGATGAAAACCTTCGTGCTAAACATCTTGAGGAGTTTGAGGCACAAAACTGGGTAACCGGATTTTCCAGTCCCTGGGTGGAAAAATATCGGGTATCGCGTGAATCCAAGGATGAGAAGGGTGATGTAACCTTCAAAGTAGAGTTTGATTGGTATACCAGCTCCGGATATGCCTATTCCAACACGGGAACCCTGACTGTCAGTAAGGTTCCTGACCAGGATAAATGGTTGATTACCTGCCTGGAGTTCAGTTATGAACCGGACAATTAAACATAAATAAAATGGCCAGGAATATAAAGAACGGGGCTTATCGGTAAACTTCCAGGATTATTGATAAGTCCCGTTATTTTTTTTGTCTGGTTGTCCGGGTTTATTTTTGAACCTGCCTGGCCGTTGAAATGATAGCAACGCGCCCTCCGCTTTCCATGAAATCCGAGACTGCTGAAAAATCCTTTTTTACATGTCATTCTGAGCGCTAGCGAAGAATCTCGTTAGCTGGATCCCGGTATTACGGCCTTTAAAAGAGATCCTTCGTCACCTGCTCCTCAGGATGACATTTAGGGCACTTTTTCAGTAGTCTCGAACCTTCCCCGTGCCTGCTCATCTTAGATAAGGAAGGATTACTTTAATAATTTTTTCAATCAAAATGAGTTCTTCTGGAGAGCAGCGGTTGAGAAGCTCATTTAATTCTCTGCTATCATTAGCTGTAGCATTTCCCTGGGCATTTTCGTAGGAGGTGGCATTTTCATTAGTATAGGAATCTTGACCAGGACTAGTTGTTGAGGCGGGTTGGGGCATCACTTTACCAAAAACCAAATAATCCAAAGATAAGTGGAGACAATTAGCTATGTTTGCCAGGACTCCAAGACTCATCTGGCGTTGTCCCCGTTCCAACTGGCCTGCATAATAAGCAGAAAGTGAAATCATTTCCGCAAACTCTTCCCGGGATAACCCAAATAGTTCTCTGCTTTCACGAATTCTTTGTCCAATCAATTTATTATCTATATAAGCCTTTGGTTCTTCCATGATGGTTCCCTTCCAGTTTAAAACATTCCTTATTTTACTCTAGCCAACTTTGGTATTAATCTTAATTTGCTATGGGCATATTATTTAGATTAGCTACAAGGCAATATTATAATAGAATATATAAAGTGTAACCATGCAGGGAGTGTTTTATATGGGAAAAAATGACGACCTGGAAACTGCCAGAAATATACTTAAAAACGCGGTTGAAATGAATATGAGCAAGGAAATTATCTTAAAAATCAGCCAAAAAATTGATAAATATGTCCTTGATTACTATGTTATTAATAGAAATGTGGATAAGCGGGAGGAAGACATGGATTCGGTATAGTGAAAACTAATATGGACAAAATGTTGTTGAATATATAAACGAATGTTAAAGTATATAAAATAAGTCACGGGAAAAAGTCAAAGAGCCTGGTGTGCTCACAATGTCTCCTTGGTTTTCCTTATATGGGAGGTAACATGTGTCTCATACTTTTTGCTTATGATTGTCATCCGCGTTATAAATTAGTGGTAGCGGCTAACCGGGATGAGTTTTACCAGCGGCCCACCCTGCCGGCAGATTACTGGATAGATAATAAAGAAATACTGGCGGGAAGGGATTTGCAGGAGGGTGGCACCTGGATGGGGGTCACCACCGATGGACGGTTTGCCGCGTTGACCAATTACCGGGACCCTTCCAGTTTTAAGAAAGCAGCCCCCTCGCGGGGGCATCTGGTACAAAACTATTTGAGCAGCAATCGTACCCCGGCAGCTTATCTGGAAACCCTGAGTGACGGGGGAGCCGCTTACAATGGATTTAATTTATTGCTGGGGAATCGTGAATCACTGTATTACTATTCCAATCGGGAAAAGCTGGTGCGGGAAATTTCTCACGGAGTCCATGGTTTGAGCAACAGCCTGCTTAATGTACCCTGGCCCAAAGTAACCAAAGGGATTAATGAATTAAGCAAAGCTCTGCAGCAAGAGGAGGTTGAAGTGGAACAATTATTTGCTATTATGACCGACCGGGAACTGCCCCCTGACCATGAATTGCCTGAAACCGGTGTGGGTTTGGAAATGGAAAGGGTTCTGGCACCAGCTTTTGTAATGAGTCCGGAATATGGTACCCGCTTAACAACTGTTATCCTGATTGACCGAAACAATAAAGTTCAATTTTGGGAACGCAGTTTTATTAATCGCCAGCCAGACAGCTGGGATGAAATATTTTACAACGTTGTAACAAGCCTTTGAGCAACAATCCCCCGCTGTACAGCCTTCTCCAGGGTTGTTTTCGCAGACAGGGGCGCAGACAGAAACGTCCGGGATCACTGAAAAAGTCCTCTTTTGCGTGTCATTCTGAACGATAGTGAAGAATCTCATTGGTATAATCCCAATATTACGGCCTTAAAAGAGATCCTTCGTCGCCTGCAGCTCCTCAGGATGACATTTATGGTGCTTTTTCAGTGGTCTGGAAATGTCCCCGTGTCTGCCCTGAAATACATATAAATAGCTCATATGGCAGTTCGCGGGAATGCCTGGGCTACCAGCACAGGAGGGCGAATATGCGCATATTGGTTTTAAACGGTAGTCCACGCAAAAATTGAACAATTGCTAATCTCCTCCAATATCCCATGTTCGGCCAGGAAACTAAACGCTTTACGACTATTATCAGGAACTCCCAAACCTTTTTCTGCAACCTAAAAAGAACTATCCAGCCCGGTGAGCAAAATTATGTTTCGTGTCTTGTTTTTTTATATTAACCTGCAGGCAGCCAGAAATTCCTGGTCAGCCATTATCTTTTCCCTGCGATCAAACTTGATTAATTTGCCATTTTCCATTATCATCATCCGGTCCGCCATAGCCACTGTTTCCAGGTCATGCTCCACTGCGATGATAGTTTTTCCCTGACGGCGCAGTTTTTCCAGAGCATCGGCTACCTTTTTCTTACCGCTATAATCAAGTTGCGACATAACTTCATCCAACACCAATACTGGTGGATCCAGAGCTAAAACTGCGGCTAAAGCTACCAGATGTTTCTCACCCCCGGAAAGCTGACAGGGATTGGCTATCCTTAAGGATTCTATTCCCAGCAGATTAATTATTTCATCTACCCGCTCCCTGATTAGTTCCCGGGGCAGGCACATGTTTTCAGGAGCAAAAGCAATTTCATCTTCCACCGTGGGAGAGAAAAGCTGGGTATCAGGGTCCTGAAAAACCAGACCCACTTCCTGAGCCAGAGAAGCTACGGTAAATTCTTTAGTATCTTTGCCGTTTACTAAAATCCTGCCTTCCAATACCCCATCCCAGCAATGAGGAATTATCCCATTCAGACAGTAACAAAGGGTACTCTTGCCACAACCACTTAAACCCATCAACGCTACGATTTCCCCCTGTGCTACCTTGAAACTTAGATTTTTTAATACTACGGGACCTGTCAGATTATATTTGTATGTTATGTTTTCTACCACTACTGCTTTTATCAGCTGGTTTCACCTCGAAAACAATATTCCCTTATAACAGCTATCAATAATAACCAGCCACAACAATATCAATTTGGCCTTAAAGTACTATTATGTTGTATTGTGTAGCAATATGTTTTAACGCAAAAGAAGAGGAGCTTTTCTAAAAATACGCTTAAACCCCTCTGCCTAAGGGTCAAGTAAATATTAAAGGAAATATTACCAAACTATGGTTGACATTATAACATAATATATTTAAAGTTATGACAAGTATAATATAGTACAGTTTAAAGGATTTAGTTCTGTTTATATTTTTACAACATTTTTGTTAGGTTTAGTTAAAAAAATTTAGTTTTGCTTATATTCTTATGGACTTATTCATTTGTTTTGGGCAAAAGAGATAAATTTCTCGATTAAAAAATATTATACGCTTCGAGTTTATTAACCTAAAGCTCAGGCCAGGGTTTTTAGACCGAAACGGTATGTCTGGAAACGGATATGCCCTCCATTGTGAAAAGAAGCGGCAGATTGTTTAGGTGTTAACCTTTTATCTAAATAATCAATATGTCTCGTGTATTGTGAGACATAATAGCCTGGCTTATTTTCAGCCAGGCTTTGCTTTTGTGGTGAAAAAAGGTAAAGGGAAACTTCAGATATATCTGAACGATTTTGGCTGTTTCCAGTGAAACCGATTAAGAAACGGGGGAGGTGCAGACAAAAATTATTGTGTACTCCAGGTTAATTAGTATCAGCGAGAGTGACGGGTTTTGAGTTTTACAGGAGGGGAGATGTGAAGTTGATGACGTTGGCATTTAAACATAAAGGAAAAGCCAGGATAGCTTTAGCAGTAATTTTTATGTTCATATTCGGCCTTGTGGGGATGGCCCAACCAGGTACGGCTACGGCCAAAACTCTTTACAGTGATCCGGCAACCTCACTTACGGTTGTACTTAACGATAATGGAGAAATTTATGAATTAGCCAATTATAGTATTCCTGAACTTGAGAAGATGTCCCAGGTACAACGGGAATACTCATCCATAGACAGAATGCCGGCTCCGGTATTTACTGCCGGTAAGGGACTTGATTTGGAATCATTCCTCAAAAGCCAGGGAATAGATATAAGCTCAATAAGTCACTGTAGATTTTATGCCACTGATGATTTGGTTAAAAAACTGGATCGGAATATACTGTTCGACAGAACCGGTTACTATTTCCCCAAAATAGTGGAATGTTGGGATACCGATTGGGATGAGAATGCTAATCGCTACACCGATGTTGATAAGGTAAGTGCAGGAGCTGCTCCAGTTAAAACCATGCTGGCCATAACATCTTCCCAGGGCCGCTGGCTTGATCAACCTGACTGGAGCAATCTGGACGGTTCTACTTGCCTGAGATTATGCCTGGGGCAGATTACCCCGGAAGAGTGTATTACCATGAACTTCGTCAGGTGGGTATATAAGATTGAAGTATTCGGTAAGCTGCAGTCAGGAGCGGGTGGTTCGGTAGTTGCTCCCAGAGTAAATCTGGAAAAACCGTCAACAGGCCAGACTTATCAGGTGGGGGATACGGTGGAAATTGCCGGAACAGTCGAAACATTGTCCACGGTTATGTTAACCATCACCGACCCGGATGGACATGTTGTATATACTGTTTTTGACATTAAAGTTAAAAATGGCAAATTTACTGAGGAATTCCCCCTGGGTCCGGATGCCGTACCTGGTATCTATACTATCGAGGCAGGGCCGAAAGCAGGTTCAAGTCTGGGTGGTAAGCAGATGTTTCAGGTGACTGCAGCGTCAGCCCCGGTCGCTGATATTACCCTGAAAACTCCTGAGGCAGGTTGCACCGTACAACCGGGGGATAAGGTAACGATTAACGGCTCTGCCAGTGGTCTGACTACTGCAAAGCTTGAGGTTATCAACCCTAATAAAGAAACCGTTTATACCAGCACTATTAATAAAAGTGGTGATTTTACCGAAGAATTTACTCCGGGTACCGATGCCGTACCTGGTGACTATACTATTCAAATCAGTGCACCCGGCCTGAAGTCGGATTATACCCGGGTCTTCAAAGTTGAGAAAACAAAAGTGGCCAGCCCTTCGGATACCCCGGAAAAAAGTGTTCCCACCACCAAACCTGAACCTGTTACCCAACCTGTAACACCCCTACCCACCAGCGCCTTAAAAGATATTACCAATCACTGGGCCGGGGAGCGAATTAATAACCTGGTGGCCCGTGGAGCCATTAAGGGATATCCGGATAATACTTTCCAGCCTGACAACACCATTACCCGGGCTGAATTTACCACTGTAGTGGTAAAAGCCTTTAACCTCACTAATTCCAACGGTAAAGTCTTTGCCGATACCAGCGGGCACTGGGCCAAAGACTATATAGCTGCCGCAACTGCTGCAGGAATTGTCGGTGGTTACAATGACAGCATCTTTGGACCCAATGACCCTGTCACCCGTGAGCAGATGGCGGCTATTATAGTAAAAGCAGATAACCTCACTGCGGCAGCAGCAGAAAATCAATTTACCGATAGCAGCAGCATTGCCGGCTGGGCTCGGGAGGCTGTTGCTACTGCGGTAAACAACCAGATTATCAGGGGCTATCCTGATAATACCTTTAAACCCGGTGGTAAAGCCACCCGGGCCGAAGCGGTAACAGTTATTGTAAACGCCTTAAATCTGAAGTAACTAATTAGGCGGGTAAAATCATGCAGGTAACAACTGAGAACAATAGACCGAAGAAACTGTTAATTTCAGGGATATTATTGCTGGCAGTGATAGTAGTCGTATTCTCCTTCTTAAATCGCAGCCAGGATAATCTGCAGGAAGGGCAGTTATTGATTACGGCCGGTGACAGCGAGTTGGCTCTCTTAACTATTACCGATCTGCAGCAATTGCCAGCAGTGGAAAAGAAGATGGTAATTAACTCGTCTCGTGGCAAGAGTGAACACCAATTCACCTGTACCGAGCTAAGACAAGTTCTTGACAGCATTGATTCCGGGTTAACCACTCGATATGACCGGATAATAACCCGGGGTATCGACAATTATACCTCCGGTTTGGAGATGAGCGAAGTATGGCAGCCGGATAATGTTTATATCGCCTGGGCCGATGGAGGTAAACCCTTAAAAACTAAAACCGGCCAGGAGGGCAGTATGCGAATCATTATCATGGCCGATGAATTCGGCCAGCGTTTTACCAACTATCTGGTAAGTATTGAGCTGGAGTAGGAAAAGGCAGGTTTTATCAGATGCAAACAACAGTAAAAAGACTATCCTTGTTTTTACTGGTATTAACCATAATGTTGACCCTGGTTGCTTGCAATAGCAAAACAGATATTGCAACCAGCAATCCGGCAGTTCCTGATGATGGACAAGAAATTCTAATTACTGGCCTATCGGACAGTGATTGCAAAATTACTGTGGGAGATTTAAAAAAGCTGCCGGCGGTTACTAAAAAAGCCCGGGCTACCCGGGCCAATGGCGAAATCGTCAGGATTAAAGCCACCGGACCCTTGCTGGAAGATGTGCTCCAGCAAAAAGGTAAGTCGGTAAAAGACTATAGCACCATTCGTTTTACCGCCCGGGATGGTTATTCTATTGCAGTTCCACCTGATGTATTAAAGAATCGTGAAATTATACTGGCTTACCAGATTGATGGCAAACCCCCGGATGCTGAAAATGAACCGATTCGGGTAGTAATTCCGGGAGAGAGAGCCATGTACTGGGTGCGGATGCTGGATAGGATTGACCTGGAGACCGGGGCTGAACAAACACCGGTTACAAAGGTGGTATTCCTGGAAACAGCCGTAAAAATCCTGCCACAAGAGGATTACCAGCATTTTGACAGCACCGATAAGGCTATTAAAACTAAAGATTTGGTCGATAGCTATGCCGGAACTGATAAGGTGAAAAATGTCTTTATTAAAGCCAGCGATGGCTTACATAAGAACGAAACCAAATCTAATTTTCTAAATGCCTATATCAAAATAACGGGTAAGGAAGTGCCGAAATTCTTGGCTCCTCACTTACCCCAGGGTATGCATGTGCGGGATGTACTCTGCATCAATTATGGTGAGACCAGTTTTCTGTCCTATTCCCAGGGACAAAAGGTATTATCCCTGCAAACGCTTGATGGGCAGAGCGGAATAGCCTTATCAGACGTTATCAGGCAGACTGGCCTTAGCCGGGCGGCGAAGTACAAATTTAGCAGTCTCGATGGACAAAGTCTGGAATTGCCAGTTGATGAGCTGGGAACCGGATTAATTTTTGAAAACAGTCAGGGGAATCTGGCCTTTAGCTGCCCGGGAGGAGCAGATAAGAGCGTGGAAAACCTACTCTCAATTGAATGCGTGGAACAATAGCAGGTTTGTGGTTGCAGGGGAGAAGGAGTTTGAAACAGTGAACAGAAGAAGTTGGCTTCTGGCTATCAGTCTGGGTTTATTGGGATTTGTTATCGGGGGGTTGGTTTTCGGAACTTACCGGCAAACTCCCGGCTATATACCCCCTTTGAAAGTGGTGGGAGATGTTGCCCGGGTGGTGAAGCTGGAAGACCCGAAACAGCTGGGTAAGCTGCATGATATAAGCTATGACGGTCAAAAGTATCAAGCCATTCGACTGACAGATATTATCACAGCAGCCCAACCCATAGCTGCACCGGAGCAGATATATTTAGTCGGCAATGATGGCTTTACTTCCTCATTTTCGGTGGAGGGGCTGGAGCAATCCTATATTACTTTTACAGCCCAAAATGGCTGGGAAGCAATCAACCTTAATCACCCGGTTAACAGTAATACCAAAATGCTCAAAGAAATCGTAGTGGTTTCCGATGGAAGTTCCCCCCATTTTGGTTTAACAATTATTAATCCGGAAAAAGAGCTTATAAGAATTACTCCCGGTCAGCTATATACCCGTACCTTGTTGGAGTACCCCTATGCGGAAGGACATGCTGCGGTGGAAAAGCAGGGAAAAACCTATGCAACCTCGGTCTTTACCCAACGTAAGGTTTTTCGGCTGGCTGATTTAACTCCGGTTCCGGATGGAGAAATGATGCTGGTAATGGGGGCTGATGGGGAACATCGTTTTCTGGAAAACCGGGGTTATTTAGAGCTAAAAGACAACTATGTTAATTACCTGGATATTGATGAGCGCAGCCAAATGGACGAAGTAACCGGTGTCATAGTAAATCCTCCAGCGGCCAGTATTATGGATACCTACTATGCTGCCCGTCATTATTTGGAGAACGGTGACAAGGTGCTGGTGGTAGTTTTGGACGGGTTGACCTATAGCCGGTATACCAACGCTATGGAAAAGGGGCAGATGCCCTTTCTAAAAAATGCAGGTTTGGCCGAAAAGGCAGTCGGGGTATATCCACTGGAAAACAACGTGTGGCTGGCAGCTATGATAACCGGAACAGCACCAGAAGAAAACGGTGTTATCAGCGAAAAGGCGCAGGACTTAAAAGTGCCCTCGTTGTTTGCTGTTGCAGAGCAATTGCAAAAGCGGGCCTTGCTGTTACACTCTGGCCCAAACTTGTTGAACACTGAAATAGAAGCACAACCAATAGATAACAAAAATGTCAGCAAAACGGCAGATGATGGGCTTTATAGCATAACCCTGGACAAGCTGGAGCAGGGCTATGAGCTGTTAATAGTTTATTTTCAGGATATTACTGCCGGCAGTGAACACAAAGGTGATAAGGCTGAATCAACCAGAGCTTCAATTACTGCGACTGATAAGTACCTGCAGGAAATTGTAAACAGATGGCCGGGTAAAGTCATTATTACAGCTACTCCGGGGAGTGCTGCACAGGAATTCACCTGTGATACCATGTTTGTGCCTTATGTATGTATGAAGTAAGAATTATTTTCGACGCAGATTATTTAAGATTATTATGATTTACGCAGATTCCTTATAATTATTATCCGCGAAAATCCTTATAAATCCGCGTTATCCGCGTCTATTAAAATTCTATTTTCGTATTAACCACGTGGGGAGGTGATTTAAATAAACCAATCTACCGGGGTACCTGTTAAACAAAATAGCCGGGGGAGCCTTTTGAGGAAAGGTTTTACGGCGATATACATATTCCTGCTGGCATTATTTATTATTGTCGGTGTCGTTACACCCCTGACAACCCAGGCGGAGCAAACCACGCTTTATATCGTCGATGCCAATAACCAGTTAATCATGACTGACCCCCCGCCAATTACCAGAGATGGCTGTGCTTTGGTGCCCATATCCACCCTGGCTGATACTCTGCAGGGCAAGGTGGTCTGGGATGATGAGCAGCAAACCGTTACCTTTACAAAAAACCGGGATACCATTCGTATGCGGGTAGATAGCAACCAGGCCAGGATGAACGGGCAGGAATTACCCCTGGATGCACCTGTTTGTAATATTGACGGCCGGGTTTATGTCCCCCTGGTATCGATAGCTGAAGCTATGGGAGCAAAACTGGAGTGGGATGAAGAGATTAGGACCGTTAAGCTGCTTCCCGGTATGGGAACTGCAAGTAAAGCATTCACGCCCACCCGGGATGGAATCCCATCAGAAACGCTAACCGTTAAGGTGGGCTATTTCGGTACCCCGTATAATACTTTAAAGGTTTTTACCTTCAGCGAACTGGAAGCTATGGCCAATGTGTACCAGGCCTATACCTTTATCGACAGTATGCCGGCAGTAGTCCTGGATTCCGCGCAGGGGGTAAGGCTGGTTGATATTTTGGAAAGCTGCGGTATTGATATTAACTCTATAGACAAACTATATTTTTACACCACTGATGTCAACAAAGGCTGGTATCAGAGCTTATCCAAATCTTATTTACTGGATACCAAACGTTGCTATTATCCCTACTTACCTGAACGCTGGGATAGAGATGAGGAAGAAGCTTTGCCCGGGGCTGCAGAAGGCGCCGTACCGGTAGAGACCATCATAGCCGTCCGGGACTACTGGAAACGCTTTGCCACTACCCCCGATTATACCCAGATGGTTGAAAGTAATGGGTTCAGATTAGTTTTTGGGCAGGAAGATACCAGTACTATTACCGCTATGCGCTCAGCCAAATGGATACGGGAGATCTCGGTAATGTTGATTGGCAAACCGCCCGAGCAGGTCTCACTTAATCAGAACACTGTCAATGCCAAGATTGGCAGCAGTGTTCAGCTGGAAGCCACGGTAGGTCCCACTGATGCCGCTGACAAAAGAGTTACCTGGAGTTCCAGCAACCCTGCGGTAGCTACTGTAGATGATAGCGGACGGACATCAGTTATTGCTCCGGGTACAGCTGTCATTACCGCAACTACGGTCATAGGCGAGTATACTGCCAGCTGCACTATAAACGGACCCGGCCAGGTAGCCGGCAGTCAGGAGGAGGGAGGCGGAGGCAGTAGTCAGGACAATGGAGAGGAAAAGGCAGGGACAGACGGTCAACAGCGCCTGGCTAAAAAAGGGAGCGCGGTTGTCTCCAGATTACCAGGCAGGGTATACCAGATGTCAGCTGATGTTGTACCGCTGCAACCGCAAAGCGAATATGGCAATGTAAATATTCAAACCTCGGTAGCAGCCTTAATCCTGTTTTTCCTGGGGGCAGGCAGAAAATACACTGATTATATGAAGGAGGCGACCGAGTGATATTTGCTATGTTAGATCCGCTTCGGGAAACTATGCATATCGTTTCTTACAGTTTACTGGCACCAACCATTATTATCCTGCTATTGTTGGTAGCTTTTATAGTGTTTGAACTGGGAAGTTTACTGGTAGAAATATTTACCGAACGGCGTAAGGGTAAACCCAACATACCCGAATTACTGGAATCATTTCAGGGGAAAGACGTCCAGGAAATTACTGCTGAAATTGATAACAGCAACCTGTTCCGGCGTCAGAAGTTAGCATTACATGAGCTATTAAACCACAGTGATTTACCTGCCGTCTCCATGCAGGCACTGGCGCGCCGTCTGCTGACTGATGAGGAACTTCATTATTTTAAAATAACCAACCGCACGGATGTAGTGGCCCGTTTAGGCCCCATGCTGGGTTTAATGGCTACCTTGATTCCACTGGGACCAGGGCTGATAGCCCTCGGTCAGGGTGATACCAAAACCCTGGCTGACTGCCTGCTGACTGCTTTTGATGCTACCGTAACCGGTCTGGCCGCTGCAGCTATCGCCTTTGCCATCTCCCGTTTACGTAAAAGGTGGTATGAGGATTACCTGAGTTCCCTGGAGGCCCTGATGGAAAGCTTACTGGAGGTGTTTGCCGGTGAACCAAGGGTTACGGAGTAGGAGAAGGTTAAGAACACTGGATGAGGAGGCTAGCCCCCTTGAAGGTGCTGTTAATATTGTGGATGCCATGCTGGTATTTGCCTGCGGGCTGATGCTGGCTCTGGTTATCCGCTGGAACGTTGACCTGGCCCAGTTTGGAGATCGTGTTAATGTCACCCGGGGTGAAGAAATGACAGATAGTGCCGATATCCGCAGCGACCTGGCAGAAACCGAGGGAGAAGGCCAGCTCTACCAAAAAATGGGCACGGTTTACAAAGACCCTGCCACCGGGAAAATGTTTATGCTTACGGATGAGTAAGATACGCTGCAATCATATATCAAGCAATATTATAAAAACGACCTTTCACATAGTCCTACTATTATTCTCAACAACTACCACGGCAAATCTATTTGTTCCAATCCATGCTTTGTTTGAAGTTGGTTTCTCTTAAGGAAGAACTTGAGGGGAGGAGATATATTTCATAAGTATTGTTGTCGGGCAGTACCTGTAAATAGAAAATAGATATTTACAAAGCACTGACTGAAGGCCTTTTTTAGTGAAACATAGGGAGGGTTTGAAATTATGCAGCTATTGAATTGGGGATTAAAGCCCCATAGCAGGAAGCTAATTGCCTGCCTTGTGGCCTTAATCATGTTACTCAGTATGATAGGGTTGGGCAATCCCAGTACGGCGTGGGCTACTGAACCTGAACCAGCTGCAATAGAGATAATCGGTGCCGACTCCATAGTAGTTAAACTGAGCGGAGATGCCAGCGTAACCTATACCGCAACCGTAAAAGACCAGAATGGTAATGCCATGGCAGCTCAAACCGTAACCTGGTTACTAAAAGAAGCGGTATCCGGAGTAAGCATTGCAGCTGAAAATGGTATGGTAACCGTGGCAGATACAACGGTAGCAGAAAGCTTCACTATAGTAGCTGCCTCAGCAACAGATGCCAATGTGAAAGCAGAGAAGACCGTAACCCTTACTCAGGAAGAAAATGAACCCCCGGTAACAGTAGAAGTTACCTATACAGCAATAGGAGCAATTACAACGATTGCCCCCGATACAGTAACCTTTGCTGACGGCAAGTTCACTGTACCAACAGGTGTAACCGGATTTACGTTTAAAGATGGCGACAAAGATATGAAAGCCACCTTTGCTGAAGAAAAATGGACAGTTTCGGAAGTAGTTACGGAACCAACCACCTACACCGTTACGGTGGATAACACCGTCAGCGGCGGTATCATTGTGGTAGACCCTGCCCAGGGAAACATGGGCGAGATCATAACCGTAACTGTGACCCCCGATGTTAGCAAACAGCTGGTCACAGACAGTTTTAAGTACACTGCCGATAATGGTGAAACCTATACCGAAATTACCGCCACCGAAGGAATATACAGCTTTGCTCTTCCGGCGGCCAATGTAACCGTGACCGCCCGGTTTGAGGATATCCGCAGCGGATCCGCTGGCTGGGACGGCTCGGTTGACGTTTCCTGGTACAATCCTACCGACACCGTATTCTACATTGACTCCCCGGCTAAGCTGGCCGGTTTGGCGGCTATTGTCAACGGTATTTATAATACCGGCGCCACCGTTATCGGCAACCAGGATTATATCGTTGCCAACGTTGGCGGCGGCACCGTGGCTGGTTCGACTAATGCCACCTGGATTTATGGCGCCGACGACTTTGATGGCAAAACCGTCTACCTGACCGCCGACCTGGACATGGGCGGTCTCTATAACAGCGATACCCAGACCTGGAGCGGCCCCAACTACATGCCCATCGGCGGCCAATACTGCATGACCTATGAGGATGGCACCACCCTCATCGGCGCCTCCTGGAATGGTACCCTCAATGGGCAGGGACATACAGTAAAGAACATCTATTGCAGCAGGCATGCAGGTTCCCTTGGCTATAGCATGAGCCAGTCTATCGGCTTGATCGGACGCATGGGAGTACACGACAGCGATCCGACAGATTGGTATGCTACCCCTGCAGTAAAAAATGTCGCTGTCACCGGCTATATTTACGGCAATCGCTCCATAGGCGGGATTGTAGGAAAAAGTGGCAGGAGCAACGGCTCCGTGATCGAGAACTGCATCAACTACGCCTCTGTCAGCAACACCGACTCCAAAGGCGTGGGCGGTATTGCCGGTGCTGGCTGGAACAAACTTACTATCAAAAACTGTGCCAATATGGGTAAGATTTATACCTCCTACTCTAACGCCGGCGGCATTTCCGGCAGCTCCGAAGCCAAAGTTTATAACAGCTACAACGTTGGTTATGTAGGCGCCAACAACGCCAACCAGGCCCAGTCCCTGGGCACCAACAACGGCGGCGCGGTGTGGACCAACTGCTACTGGCTGGAAGGATCATCAACCAGCAACCAGGCCGTATACGGCAGTACCACCGGCAGCACCATTACTAAAATGGATACAGAGGAATCCATGAAAACCCCGGACTTCCTGGCCGCCCTTAACGGTGACGGCCAGAAATGGGTAGCAGGTACCAACAATATCAACAGCGGTTACCCCGTCCCGCGCGCTTGGGGAACTGATAGCGCTGCCTTAACCAGTGTCACCAAAGAATCAGACCCCGCCAGGCTCAGCTATGTTGTGGGGCAGACCTTCGATCCCACCGGGCTGGTCATCATGGCCAACTACAGCGATGGCATACAGGAAATGGTCACCGACTATATCATCAGCAAAACAACCCCGCTGGGTACTGCCGACACCTTGATTACCGTAAGCGGCATGGCTGGCGGAACAGCCTACAGCTTTGACTTCCCGATTACAGTGGAAGCCAGTGTGGAACCGGCACCGGTACTTAGCGCGGATACAACCGACAACAATATCGGCCAACCGGTCAATATCACCTTCACTGACAACGAAACCTGGCGTGGGGCTATCACCGAAATCAAGGTGGACGACACTGTGTTGGAAAGCAGTCAGTACACCAAGGAAGTAGGCAGAATTACCATTGTCGCCGATGTTTTCACGGAGGCCAAAGATTACACCATAAGCATCAAAACCACCGGCTACAGTGATGCCACCGTAACCCAGACCCTTAACGAAGCTTCCCTGCCAAGCGAAGTTACTTACACAGCAACAGGGGCAATTACAGCGATTACCCCGGATACAGTAACCTTTGCTAACGGCAAGTTCACTGTACCAACAGGTGTAAGCGAGTTTACATTTAAAGATGGCGACAAAGAAATGAAAGCCACCTTTGCAGATGACACCTGGACCTTTGCAGAAGTAACACCACCACCAACTAGCTGTACGGTAACCTTCAGCGTAACCGGAGCAAACGGAACGTTAACAGCAACAGTTGATGATACAGCTATTAACTCTGGCGATGAAGTAGAAGCAGGTAAGAGTGTAGTATTTACAGCCACACCAGCTACAGGCTATCAAGTAAAAGAATGGACAGTGGGTGGCCAAGCTGCAGCCGATAACAAAACCAACACCTTAACCGTAGAGAACCTTGCCGCAGACACAACAGTAACGGTTGGCGTCCAATTTGCGAACGCGCTAGGCGTTACAGTCACCGGCGGCGACACTATTAGCGCCGACGGCATTTACAGCGTCGCTGCCAATGCGACCGGCACCATCACCATTGCCGATGGCCTGACCGTAACGCTGGTGGGCAGCGGCACTGCCAACCCGGCCAACCGGGAATTGTTCATCAACTGTGGCCCAGGCGTAACGCTGACCATTCAAGATTTGTGCGTGACCAACTCAGACGAAATGAACCTGCTCAATTTCACCGGCTCCGGCAACAAGCTGCTGGTGGCCGGCGTGAATGTGCTGGAGGGCATTGAGTACAACTCAAAAGCCGTGATTCATGTCGGCCCCGTGGCCGAGCTGACCATCGACAGCGCTGACGCCGAAGGGACCATGTATTTATACAAATACACGGCGGGAGCCGGCATCGGCGGCGACATTCATGAAGCTAACGGCAAGCTCAATTTTGCCGGCGGCAATTTGTTTATTAAGGGCAGTAAAACCGGCGCGGTGATCGGCAACGACACCTGTGGCGATGCAGCCAAAGAAGCGCAGATCGGCGACATCACCATCTCCGGCGGCAAGATATATATCGAGGCCAACGCCCGCGGCTCGGCCATCGGCGGCAGCAGTATGTCCGCCGGCGGCAATGTCAACATGACCGGCGGTATGCTGGCCATCTATGTGGACTGGACCGGTTCTGCCATCGGCGCCGGCGCTGCGGAACGGGCCGAGGCGGATGCCAAATGCGGCAATCTGGTCATCACCGGCGGCTCCCTGAAGGTCTTTGTCAACCAGAATGCCGCCTACGACTGGGGCTTGACCACGGCGCTGGTTTGCGACAATCCCATCACCGCGGCGAAATTAAACGCGCTGACAGGTGGTGCCCCGGTTTACCGCTATATGCTCGACGTTTCCGGTATTGAGGCCGACGCCGACGGTGAATACACGGTGACCGTGGACGGTACGCCTTACTACACCGGCGGGCTCCATGATTACGAATACACGGCGAATCAGGAATCGACCATGGCCAACTGGACGAAAACCAATGCCGACCGCCATATCTACTTATACCTCACCCTGGGCGCCCATACAGTTTCCGTGAACGGTCAGGATCTGGGCTCCATCCAGGTGGTGGAGCCGGACTACAGCGGCGACGAAGTGGAAATTCCGGAAGCCCAATGGAGCGAAGCGGCGGATACAAGCTGGTATACCGCCAACCCCACCGCCACGTCATTTGAAATCGGCACGGCGGCGGAGCTGGCCGGCCTGGCCGCTCTCGTCAACGCCGGCACCGACGATTTCAGCGGCAAAACCGTAACCCTGACCGAGGACGTGAATCTCTCCGAACGGGAGTGGACAACAATCGGCCGGTATGACCTTGATCCTGTCACCGGAACTCCCACCGGTTCCGCCTTTTCCGGCGCCTTCGACGGGGGCGGCAACGCCATCACCGGCCTGCTCCTCGGCGATCCGGACAAGCGTTACCAGGGTCTGTTTGGTTATGTTTCCGGCGCCACACTGAAAAATATCATCGTGGCCGGGGGCTATATCACCGGCTATGAATACCTGGGCGGCATCGCCGGCCGGGCGGTGGATTCCGCCTTCACCAACTGCGAGAACAGAGCCACGGTTTGGGCCGTCTATAAAAGTGCCGGGGGCAACCAGCGCATCGGGGGCAATTATTGCGGCGGCATCGTGGGCAATGGGGAGAACTGCACCGTCGCCTCCTGCCAAAATAACGGCTCCGTCGGCGGCCTGCGCTATGCGGCCGGCATCGCCGGGCTCTTCTACGGCACAATCACCGATTGTGTTAATAAACACGAATGCTTAACCCTCTGGGAGGGCGTTGCCGGCATTGCTGCCGTATGTGGTACGATGAGCGTGACGCCTACCGATTCCTGCAGCGCCACAATCACCAACTGCCGCAATGAGGCCGATCTGTCCGGTCAGATCGTGGCCGGCATTGCCCTGAACGCCAGTCTATATAGTCATCTCCAGATCAGCCAATGCTCCAACAGCGGGGATCTGACCGGCTGCAAAAACGGCGGCGGCATCATTAACTCCCTGGGCGGCGGCGACGTGGTTTCCCAATGCTTCAATTCCGGGGATATCACCGCCACTGCCAATAGCGGTACAGGTATCGGCGGTATTGTAGGTCTCATGGGTTGGGGTTCAAAGACGGAGCCGGGTGTTGTGATCGATTGCTACAACACCGGCGCCGTTGCCAACACCGGCGCCATGTATACCAATGCCGGAGGGATTGTCGGTCATGTAAATAAAGGACATCAATATTACTATATGATAGAAAACTGTTACAGCACCGGCGCTGTATCCACCCAAATGGCAGGTACCCATGCGGGTGGCGTTGCGGGCTATATGACGGAAACCAATTTTGGTGATGTGGACATCATCAACAATTATTATCTTGCCGGTTCCGCCCCAGGCGGCATCGCCGGGGAGGACCCGACAGATGCTGGAATACAGGAATCTTCCCCAGTATATATGAAATCTGCCGAGTTTCTGGCCGCCCTCAACGGCGACGGCAGGCGCTGGGTCCTCGTCCCGGACAGCAACGACGGTTATCCAATCCTGCGTTTCCAAGCGGCGGATAACTCTACCATAACAAGCATCACCAAGGAATCGGATCCTGTCAGGCTCAGCTATGTGGCGGGGCAGAGCTTTGATACCGCCGGTCTGGGGATTTGGGCCAATTACAGCGACGGAACCAGAGAAAAGATCACCGACTACACCATCAATAAAACAAGCGGACTGGAAATAACGGACACCAGCATCACCGTAAGCGGAACCTACGGCGGAATTGAGTACAGCTACGACTTCCCCATTACAGTGGAAGCCAACGCCCTAACCGGCATATCCGTCACGACCCCGCCTGCCAATACCAGTTATTCCACAGGCGAGACCTTCAACCCCGCCGGCATGGTCGTAACCGCCTCCTATACCAACGGATTCATCGCGGACCTGGCGTCTGGGGAGTACACCTTGAGCCCTGGCATTGAGACGCCGTTGACTCTGACCGATACCGCCATCACCGTCAGCTATACCTACGCCGGCGTGACCATGACGGCGGAACAGGCGATCACGGTTTCGACTACGAAAGCCCCCGTCCAAAATGCGGAAGGCTTCTACGAACTGACCACAGCCGGCCATATGCTCTGGTTAGCCAACCAGGTCAACACTGGAACCGATACTGCCGTCAAAGGCAAGCTGATGAACGATATCGACCTGTCCAAAGTGACTTGGACCCCCATCGGTAGCAGCAGGACCGATCAATATGCTGGTACCTTTGACGGTAACGGCAGTACCGTCACTTTGGTCCTTCTTGTCCAGGATACCCCCGCCGCCGGCCTGTTTGGCTTTATAAACGGCGCCTCAGTGAAGAACCTGACCGTGGCGGGCAGCGTTACCTTGGCGAGCAGCGGTGCCGAGCAATATGCCGCAGGTATTGCGGGTCACGCTACCGTGGCCGTCATTGAAAAATGCGTCAACAAGGCCACCGTCACCGGTGCTTCTGAGAGAGCTGACGGCGTAGGCGGCATCGTGGGTTACATTGCCGGCGGTTCCCCGGCAACAACGGTAACCGACTGCACCAATAACGGCGCTGTCACAGCAGCCGACCGCGTGGGTGGTATCGTGGGTTATGCTAGCGTCGGCGCGATCAGCAAATGCGCTAACACTAGCGCCGTCACCGCAACAGGCACCTCCTCAGATGGTGTAGGCGGCGTCGTGGGCTTTGCTAGTTCAGGTGGCTCGGTGATAATAGATCAGTGCTATAATACTGGCGCCGTCACCGCAGCTGACTACGTGGGCGGCGTTGCCGGCTGGATATCAATGGGAAGCATACTGGAAAACTCATACAACACCGGCAGGATAACCAGTACAAGCGCTTCCGGCACAACCTGTACAGGAGGCGTGGTCGGCCGTTCATCCGGCTCTCCTGTTGCCGGCACCGTGCAAAACTGTTATAACGCCGGGCTCATTACCGTGAAAAATACCGGCGACTATACCGCCGGTGTCATCGGCTATGCCGGGGGTCCCTACTCCTCCATCAACGCAAGCAACAACTACTATCTCAACACCACTGCCGCGAAAGGTATTGGCTATTTAGAAGATAACGCAGTAAGCAAGACATCCGAGGAGTTGAAAGTCTTGGCGCCGGCTTTGGGTGAATTCTTCAAGGACGGCATCGGATATCCGATCCTCGCCTGGCAGACGGATTCTGGAGTCCCCATCTATGAAAAAGGTGATATCAATGGGGACGGAAATATTAATTCCCAAGACGTGGTTCTTTTGCGCAAGCATGTGGCCAATCTGAGTTTGCTTTCAGGAGATCGGCTATCAGGTGCCGATGTCAATAAAGACGGGGCCGTAAATTCTCAGGACATTATGAAGCTGAGGCGTTATGTGGCGAACATTATTACTTCCTTGGATTAATCCGGTTTTTAAAATAAAAATAGCTCTGAAGCTCAGCCGCCTAAAGTGCGAACCATGGCGCTGAGCCGGGGTATGGCGGGAAACGGCCATGCCTCCCGTATTTGGAAGGAGCGGAAAAGGAGGGTAGTCGAAAATTGAATAGTTACATGATTCGGTTCGCAAAAAATAAAAAAAAATTAAGAAGGAAGTTAAAACTATGAAAATGAATAGGAAGGGTTCTTTATTACTATTGTTGTCCCTGGCATTGATGTTATGCCTTGTCCTGCCTATGAGCGCATTTGCCACATCTGGTAATTGGTCAGACAATGCAGCTAATAGTTTTGCTGGCGGAACAGGAACCAGCGGCGATCCTTATCAGATCAGTACCGCAGCGCAATTAGCGTATTTGGCAAAACAGGTCAACAACAGCACATCATATGCCGACACCTATTTTAAGTTGACCGCAAACCTTGATCTCAGCGACCACTATTGGCAGCCCATTGGCCGTTCGGACGGCACCACCGGTGTCCCCAGCGGAACCAAATATTTCTCGGGTATCTTTGACGGACAGGGCCATACCATCAACGGCTTGTATATTAACAGCGCCAGCACCAGCGGCGTCGGCTTGTTCGGCTATGCAAACGGCGGCATCATCGGCAATGTGAAGGTAGAAAGCGGTTCTATCAGCTTATCCAGCAGCATTGCCGCCATCGGCGGCGTCGTCGGCTACACCAACAGCAGTGTCCTCTTCTGCTCCAGCGGTGTGTCGATCAGCGACTCCAATGCCTCCAATGTGGGCGGTGTCATCGGTATTGTTGAAAACACGCTGACCAGCGGTGCTCCTGTTCTCGTCCAATACTGCAAAAACACCGGCACCGTATCGGCTTCCAAGCGTCTGGGCGGCGTCATCGGCGCCGCTTATTGCCCCAATGCTTCCGGCAGGGTTTACGTGGACAGTTGCGAGAACACTGGTGCTGTCACCGGCGGGAGCAGTGCTTATAAATCCTTTTTTGGCGGCGTCATTGGATACTGTGAGGCTTATATCAGCGATTCTATCAACTCGGGCACCATTACCGCGTCCTCCGGCGCCACCGGCCACCGCATGGGCGGCATCTGTGGTATTTTGAGCGGTTGGGGAACGGCCAAAGCCAAAATGGCCAATTGCCTCAATCTTGGCTCTTTTAGCAATATTTCTAGTACTTCCAGCTACGACGGCGCCCTCTGCGTGCCCGAATCCGGCACGTCAATGGACAATTCTTTCTGGGACGCCAATATACCTACTGCCACCCAGTCAACCAGCTACAGCGCCACCAATGTGGCTTCCCTGAGCGCCGCTCAACTGCAAAGTACCGCTCAATATAATAGTTACTACATCTCCCATTACATCAATGCCCAGACCCCTTGGAATGCAGATTTTAAAAACGCTTTCACCTGTACGTCTGGAAGCTATCCTGCTCTAATATACCCAGCGAATCCGGTCTCCAACCTGTCCAGTTATCCGAAAGGCACCTCGCGCACCGGCAGCGACAGCGCCTATGCCAGCTCAGTCGTGTATTATAGCAGTTCTGCTCCCAGCGGCGGCGACGGTTCCTTTGCAAATCCGTATAATTCCTTCAGCACGGCAGTCACGGCTATGGCTGACAAATCGTACCTTTGTGTGAAAAGCCCTATCTCCGTCAGCGATTACAACACCTATGGCTCAGGCCTCAGCGGCAAAACGATTGCACGCAGCTATGTATTCGACGGCTCTTTGTTTGAAGTTTCAAGCGGCACGTTGGCGCTGAGCAGCATCACCCTCGATGGCAACGCCACCACCACCACCAACTCTTCATTGCTCAATGTTACCGGCGGCAGCGTAACCATCGGTTCCAGCGTGACCTTGCAAAATAACAAGACCATGAACAAGGGCGCTGCCATCCGGGTGATCGGCGGCTCCGTTACCATTAACGGCGGTACGATTTCCGGCAATACTTCCGCTCTTGGCGGCAACGGCATTGCCGTGCTGACCGGCCCGTCCTCTAACGGCGCCCTCACTATTTCGCCGACCTCCGCCGTTTCCTTTGGCGCCAGCGATTATATCTATCTTGACAGCGGCAGGAGCATTGCCATCGGAAATGCGGGGAATTTCTCCACCTATGTCGCCGCAGGTGCCGTGAAAGTCAATTGCTCTGTCACTACCGGCAACCCAGTTGTCGCAACGGAAGTCACCCAGGATTTGAGGACCTATTTCAGCTATTTCGGGGGCGGATATAGCTTTGGATACAGGGCACTTGACGAGGAAATTTACTTACAATAAAGAAGGAAGGATTAGCAAAATATGCATAAAGCAAAACCAACAATAATATTGTGCGCGATACTGATTGTGTTGGTATGCTTGGTATTTCCCGCCGCCATTTTGGCGGCAGGAAATACCGTTTACCTGCAATATCAGGCAACCGGAACCACCGGAACGCAATCAGACCCCGTAGGCTCCTTTAGCGCCGCACAAGGCCTTATTAACGATGGGGACAATATCGCGTTGATCGGCACAAGTATATTTGGAGTTAAAAATGCAAGTGGAGTCACAGAAAGTTGGTCGTTATTGAATTATTCTAATTCGAAGTTCATTATTGATGAGAGCTTCACTCCTACGAGTTCACCGAGCGGAGGAATTTATATCGCAAAAAATTCATCACTTTCTTTGTCGGATATAACCATTGAAAACCGATCTACAGCCTTAGATTCAACAACTCAAGGAATTGTTGGTGCGAGTCGAAACACGACACTGACCTTAGGCGCAAATACTACGCTGACAAATACTTATGGGCCTGCCCTTACCCTAATGGGTAGCTCCACGAATAATACTCTAGCTAATCTTATTATCAACAGTAACGTTAATGTTACGGGTAATATTGTAGTTGCTAACAATTACTATACTATTAAAATTGCGGGCCCGTTAAGCAACCCAATTGACATCTTGTTAACGGGTACTGGTACCTTTTCTGTGGGTGAAGCAACCAATATCACAGCCGCGGAGGGTTACACCCTAACAGCGGAGGATGTAGCCAAGTTGAACCTGGTCAATGAAAATTACCACTTCGAACTGCTCAAAAACGGCCAGGTAATCGTTGCTGAAGATGTGCCTGCCGTCTCCCTGACGGGATCCCTTGACTTTGCTCCCGTGCGGGCGGGCTACACTACGCCGCCTGCGGCCCAGACCGCCACTGTGACCAATATCAGCGATGGGGCCGTTACTATCACCCAGCCGGAAAGCACCGAGCATTTTACGGTAGGCGTCATTTCCGCTACCGAATTGGCCCCCGGGGCGACGGCTACCTTTGAGGTAACGCCCAAAGGGAGCTTAAATCCCGGCTCCTATACGGACACGATCACCGTTAACAGCAGCGGGGGCGGGGTTGCTCCCACCTGCTCCGCCAAGGTCGACGTCTGCTATACCTTTGAGTGCGCCGTCACCGGCCTGACCGGTGAGCTTCCCTCTTCGACGGATAGCTCCCCATATTTCGAGGCCTTCGGTATGATTAATACGGTAAGAGACGGCGGCGTCTTTTACACAGATCCCACCGCGTATCTTACGCCCGAAGGGGAAAGAAAAAACGATTTAAGTTTAATGGCTTTCGATCCCAACCCCGGCTATAAGCTTAGCTGGTCCATAGATCAATATGCCGCCGGAGACGATGAAACGGTCCTGACCCATTGGGACACAGCCCCGGATTCTCTCAATCCCTGCTACAACTACAAGGTCACTATCACGGTGGGCTATGACGAAGCCTATACCACGGTCACAACAGGTAAGGCTAACGCCGCCCCCGGCGCCACGGTGAAAGTACCCGTCACCATTGCGAACAACTCTGGCTTTGCCGCCTTTGCCTTTACTATCGGCTATGATGCCGGGGCCTTGGAATTAACGGACATCACCAAAGGCGATATGCTTACCTCAGAGAATGGAGCATTTACCAAGAACATTGCCGGCAACATCGTAACGTGGGATGATCTCTACAACACCACGGCGGCCCAGGGTAAGCTGTTTACCCTGACATTTCATATTAAAGACGCAGTGGCGGGCGATACCTATCCCATCACCGTAAGCACCCAGGGAAGTCAGGTTATCTGCAATGAAAATGCCGAAGTGATCCCTGCTCTCGCCATCCCTGGCGCGATTACTGTGGAGGCAGAGGATCCGGGGACACTCACCCCGCCAACCCTGACCACTGATAGCACCGACAACATTGTGGGCCAAGCGGTGCAGATTACTTTCACCGATGATGAAGCTTGGCGTAACGCCATCAGCGAAATCAAGGTGGACAACACGGTGCTGCAAAGTAGTCAGTATATTAAGGAAACAGGCAAAATCACCATTGCCGCCGGTGTTTTCACCGAAGCCAAAGATTACACCATAACCATCAAAGCCACCGGCTACACCGATGCGACCGTAACCCAGACCATCAATGAAGCTCCCTTGTCAACCGAAGTTGCCTACACCGCAGAAGGAACAATCACAGCGATTGCCCCCGATACAGTAACCTTTGCTGATGGCAAGTTCACTGTACCAGCAAGTGTAACCACGTTCACATTTAAAGATGGTGACAAAGAAATGAAAGCCACCTTTGCAGATGGCAGCTGGATCTTTGCAGAAGTAACAACACCACCAACCACCTGTACCTTAACCTTAAGCGGTGAAGGCCTGACCTCCAATCCCGCTGCCGGCGCTATTGCCGAGAATACCTCGGTAACCATAACCGTAACCCCGGCAGCAGGAAAACAAGTGGCCAGCTTTACCGTAGGTGGAGTAGACAAAAAAGCTGAACTGGCAGGCAATCCGTTACAGTACACCTTCACCATTACTGCAGATACAACCGTAGCAGTAACCTATGAAGATATACCGCCAACCAAATGCCCTGTAACCTTTACTGTAACTGATAGTGAAAATGTAGCCATTGTAGGAGCAACCGTCACCATCACCGGCCAGATGCCCTTAACTACTGGTGCAGACGGTAAAGCCACTATTGATTTGGCAGACGGCACCTACACTTATGGCGTAACCGCTACCGGCTTTAACGCCATAACCGATGGCAGTGTAACCGTAAATGGTGCAGCAGCAACTGTAGACATAACCATGACAGCGACCGTGGTAGAACCAAACGATGCCGAAAAAGTAGCAACTGCTAAAGCTAACTTAACCCTGGGTGATTTAAGCGCAGTAACAGCAGATCTTACATTACCAACAACCCAGGACGAAGCAACCGTAACCTGGGCATCAAGCAATACAAATGTAATTACTAACGATGGTCAAGTAACCAGGCCAGTAGCCGGACAGCCCGATGCTGCCGTAACATTAACCGCAACAATAACGGTAGGTGAAGTAAGCGATACTAAAGAATTCACCGTAACAGTAAAAGCAGAAGAAGCAATAGAACCAACCACCCACACCCTGACTCTGAGCGGTGAAGGCCTGACCTCAGACCCCGCCGCCGGAGCCATAGCTGAGAACATCTCGGTAACCATCACCGTAACCCCGGCCCAAGGAAAGCGAGTAGCCAGCTTTACCGTAAATGGAGACGACAAGAAAGCCGAGCTGACAGGAACCCCGTTGCAGTACATCTTCACCATTACTGCCGATACCACTGTAGAGGTAACCTATGAAGCCATAACCGGTACCCAGGAAGCCACCCAGGGTGGAACCATAACCGTAACTCCCAATAACCCCGTAACCATAACCGTACCACCAGGAGTTACCAATACCGGAATCCAGATCACCCAGAATACACCCTTACCAACTGTAAACATTCAATCACCCCAGGTTGACATGACCATTCCCGAGGGTACCCAGGTCAATGGTTCCAACACCATAAAACTGCCACAAGTTATGCCCAGCTCCAGTGTTAATGTAACTGCAGCCCAGCAGGTAGACCTGGTCATAAAAATTGGTTCCGATTTAGGAACAGTTACATTTACCAAACCGGTAAGACTGGTTCTAAAAGGACAGGCCACCAAATCAGCCGGATTTATCGATAATCAGGGTAATTTCCGGGAAATTACAAAACTGGCCTCCCTCATCGGACTGACCAATGATACCCATGCCGATGCTGTCAATACAGCTCTAACCAGTGCCGGAGTAGGAGAAGGAGCAGTTGCTTGCGGTAATGACCTCATAGTCTGGACCAAACACTTTACCGAATTCGTAGCCTACACACCCAAAACCAGCAGCGGAGGAAATACCGGCAGTAGCGGTGGAGGCTCCGTTACTCCAAGCGGTCAGACCATAGGCAGTAAAGGCGGCACCATAAAAGAAGCCGGCGCTGAAGTCAGTTTCCGGGCTGATGCCGTAAGCAGTGACATCAAAGTAACTATCAAAAAACTAAGTACAGGCATACCCTCTGTTCCCTCAGGCTTAAACCTGTTGGGAGAGGTATATGAAATCAGCAGCAGTACCAACAACACATTTAAAAAACCAGTTACCATTACCTTGCCCTTTGACCCGGATGAAGCAGATAACGACAAACATAATGTAGGCATCTACTGCTGGAACAATAGTCAGTGGGTAATCCTGGATGAGGTAAAAGCAGACCTGAAAGCTGGTAAAGTAAGCGGCCAAGTAAATCATTTTAGTAAATTTGCTGTTCTTCTCAGCAAAAAAGACATCCCGATTGATGAAGGAAAAGAGCCAGTTCAAGATGTAATTGCACCAGTTAAACCAGCACTAAAAGACATCAGCGGGCACTGGGCCGAAGCCAATATTAGCAAATTAGTAAATACCGGAGCTATTAGCGGATATCCGGACGGTACCTTTAAGCCGGATAGCAGCATTACCCGGGCAGAATTTGCTACGGTACTGGTCAAAGCCCTTAATTTAGAATCCAGGAGCGGCAAAGTATTTAACGATACTACCGGACACTGGGCAAAAGATGCTATAAGTACCGCTGCAGGTCACGGTATAGTAAACGGTTATGATACGACTACCTTTGGTCCCGATAACCTGATAACCCGCGAGCAAATGGCAGTGATGATCAGCAAAGCCGCCAACCTCAATGGTGGGGAAGGTAAAACCTTTGCTGATAACAATCAGATTGCTGATTGGGCCAAAGCTGCAGTAGCTGCCACCAGCGGTAAGAACATTATCAGCGGTTATCCCGACAACACCTTCAGGCCCAAAGCTAATGCGACCCGGGCTGAAGCCGTTACTGTTATTGTTAAAATCCTAAACTAATACAAATAAATGGGGTCGGGTACGATACCCGGCCCTTTTTAAAAACCTGCATTCCGTGTAACCAAGGAGGGATAAAATGGGAATCATTCGAGCTAACACCTTAAATAGGAAAATATTTGTTCTGCTTTTAACGTTGCTCCTGGTTTCAGGTATGCTTTATTTCGGCAGCCCTCCGGTCTATGCCAAAGGCAGCCTGAGCCCGGATGATAATGTAAAAAACATCCTCATCTACGCCAAAAACAGTGCGGGAGATGAGGTACTGGTATCACAACTGAATGTCAGTGATATGCTGGACTATTTGAATGCTAACCTTGAAACCTATGGTAAGGTCCACAATTATTCCGTTTTAGACAGCTATGTCACCCCCGTGCACCAGGAGGCCCAGGGCTTCACAGTGCCGGAACTATTGGATTATGCCATTTCCCAATCAACACTGGAGAATATTGATGAGCTTGGCCTGAGTTTTAACGATGAAGATGCAATAGCCTTTTGGGAAATTGATGGTAACGCCTTTGACGCCGTGGACACCTATACCTGGAATGTTCTTTATAGCGTGCCCAGATATAATTTTCCCGCCTTATATGCCAACTGGGATTATAAAAAGCAGGTTTACGCCGATAAAGATGCCATTTGGAACAGCCGCGAAGAAGAACAGGCGCTGCTTTCTATTACGGCTTATTCGCAGCGATATATAGTAAGCGACTTATACAACACCGGCGAATACAATATGGAAAATTATTTTGACAATCGGGAGCTTTTGGATACGGCCAGGACCATGCGCCTGATGCTGCCGATGACCGGAGAGGATTTTGAGAACAAAACATCTACCGCTATGAACAGCCGATGGGGCATTTGCTATATCCTGTTTGATCCAGTTGACAAATCGAATCTTAGCCTGGGGAAGGTGACTAAACCTGCTTACACAGTCATTGACGGTGATGCAGATGTCAATGATGAATATGACGCGGGTTACTGCTATTTCACATTAAATTGTGCTACTGAAGGGGCCAGTATTTATTACAACGGCAACTCCGTAAGCAGTTATATGCCAACCGACTTATACACAGCAGGACAGAAAATCAAGGTAAAGAAAACGGCAGGTAAGGCTACACTTAATGTTCGAGCCGTAAAGGAAGGCTACAGCGATGCCGGAGTGCAGACGATCTCCAGTGACCAACCAGGAAATAATGAAGAGGAGGTTGGAATTTCCTTTTCGCTGACCCCGGACAATGCAGTGGTAACTGTTAAGAACAGCGATGACAAGACGATTGAGGCCAATCCCGATGGGACCTATACCTTAATTTTAGGAGAAACCTATACTTATGAAGTCTGTGCCGAGGGTTACCTCACCCAATCTGGCAGCTTTACCGTAACTGGTGCGGAAAATATTGAGGTTATTCTGAACAAAGCAGGGGAGGAAGCTGAAATTTCCTTTTCGTTGACCCCGGCCAATGCAGTGGTAACTGTTAAGGACAGTGACAGTATGACGATTGAGACTAATCCCGATGGCACCTATACCTTAATTTTAGGAGAAGCCTATACTTATGAAGTCTGTGCCGAGGGTTACCTCACCCAATCCGGCAGCTTTACTGTAGCTGGTGCGGAAAATATTGCGGTGGTTCTGGATAAAGACCAAATCACGACCAGTGGTCCCAACCAAATCATTCTATCCTGGACAGATAACCCCTCCACCAGCCAAACTATCATCTGGAATAACAACAGCGGCCAGAGCGAAGTTGTGCAGTATGTGGCGGAGGCCAGCTATACGGATGAAGGCTCTTTCAGTAGTGCTAATCAGGCTGCAGCCACATCCAAGGTAGTCGGTTACGATGAGAAGGCTAAGACCTATTACGAAGCAACCATGATCGGCCTTAACCCTGCAACAAAATATTACTACCGGGTAGGCAGTGATGCCGGGTGGAGCAACGTCTACTCCTTTACCACCGCTCCGTCCACTGCTTCAAATTTTTCCTTCATGTATATGGGAGATATTCAGTACGATACTACCGCCGCGGCGGAATATCCAATCTGGGGTACGCTGCTTGCCGGTGCCTATGCCGCCAATCCCGATATTGCCTTTGGCCTTATGGGCGGCGATATGGTACAAAGCGGCAGCGATATGAACGACTGGACCTACTTCTTGTCTTATGCCAGCGATGTCTTTTCCCAGATTCCGCTGATGACTACCATTGGCAACCACGAAAGCAACTTTATAGGCGGCAAGGCCAAATTTTATATGGATATCCTGGCCCTGCCCACCAATGGCCCGGCAGGATTTGAAGAAGAATTCTATTCCTTTGACTATGGAACCGTTCATGTGACGGTACTCAACTCCTGGGCCTTGTCTAATGAACAAAAGCTGGATGGAGATCAAAAGACTGCCATCTCTGATTGGATAACAGCTGATCTGGCTGCTGCCCAGGGAGCTAAATTCAGAATCGTGATGCTCCATCACCCAGCCTATGCTTTGGCTAACGATACGGTTTCCGCTGCTGTATTAGCTAACTGGGTGCCCTTGCTGGAAGCAGGCCAGGTTAACCTGGTGCTTTGCGGCCATCAACATGTGTACTCCCGATCCTTCCCAATGCGGGCGGGGGAAATAGACTACACCAATGGTATCACCTATGTGATGGGCAATTCCGGTCAGAAATTCTACAGTAACGCAGACACCAGCTGTCAGGAAAAAACGATTTTTAACAAGAGCACTTATCAGATCCTCCATGTCAACGGAAATACCCTCTTCCTGTCCAGCTATGACAATAATGGTAACCTGGTGGATTCCTGGTCAACTACGGCAAAAACTACAACATTAGCCGGTGATGTGAACAATGATGGGGCTGTCGACATGGATGATTTAGATGCCATCAGTCAGGTAGTGCTTAATAGCAGCGACTATGGCAGCACTATGGATATTAACGATGATGGGGTAGTCGATATGCGTGACGCCCAACTGGTGCTAAAAATCTACCTGGACGATGCAGCCTGAGATCATAGAGGGAAAGGAGGATGTTTTTATGCAGATGAAGAATTCAAAAAAACTTAAATTCTGGTTGGGTGCATTTATAATTTTCACCATGGTCTTTGGCATCTTTACCCTGGGGATGTTCTCTGCGGTCGAGGCAAAAACCATGGAATCAGCACGCGCGGAAAACATCTTTTTCTATGTCACCAATAAAGACGGGAAAAATGTCTTACTGGAAGTAATGAGTTATAGCGAACTGGAGGCCATATCTCATGGTCAATTGTCGGATCTGACGACTGGCCCGGACACCGGGAAAAACTACTATTTTTCCTGTACGGACAACCTGCCCACAGTTTCCTACACAGAGGCGCGAGGCTTTACCCTGCCGGAATTGATTGCCTATGTTAAAGGTCATTCGCAGGTTCAAGGGGTTGGAGCTATAAACTATACGGGCAGTGACAAGCTATATTTCATGGCGACAGACAGTAATGGTTCCTACAATAAAAACTGGACCTATAATCAATTGTATGAAGAAAACAAGTACTATTTCCCCGGTCTCTTTACGTCATGGAACAGCGATTGGGAAATATCTGATAGTACTTACGGTCCCACGGATACTAACCCTATCCCTCTGGATATCTATAATACTACCTATAAGGACAGCGATAGCTATTATAATGCTAAACGTACGGTGTTTGATAACGGTGAACCTACCGTACCTATCCTGGTCACCAAATTAGAAATGGATAGAACATTGAATCTCAGCGCTGAAATTGCTGCCAACGGTGGCGAAGTCACCGGCTGCCTGAAAAACGCCTTAACCTCTGATCGGGCTTTGCAATTATGTATGCCTCAGTCGGAGGCAATTTTGATGTCAGGCAACCGTACGGCTTATCATTATTTTGCCTGGATTTATAATATGAAGCTGGTTATGGCTAATGCTCCGGATATAGCATCTCTTGGTACCGTAGACGCACCGACCGCTGCCGTAACTAAAAACGGCAACACCTTATCCATAACTATGGACTGTACTACAGAAGGCGCTCAAATCTACTATTCGCTCATAGACAAAGCACCGCAAACCCTGTATACCGGGAAGGCGGTAACCTGGGATATTGGCGACAGGGATCTGACTAGCAGCCCCGTCACATTTGCTATGACGGCTGTCAAAGCAGGTTATGATGATGCTGGTATCGTTGCTGTAACTTATCCCCAGCGGGCACCTGCTTTAACGGATATCTACACTGCAACCGTAGGAAATGATGTAGCTTTTACGGCTGCCTCCGCAGTAAGCTCTGATGCCTGGAACAATTGGAGCTATAACATTACCGGGGTCAGCATCAAATATCCCGGAACTTCTGCTTATACCCAGCTTAATGAAAGCCAATATACTGTGGATGACAGCACTAAAACAATTACCTTTGATAAATCGTTATTCTCGACTTATGGTTCGCACAATTTTCAAATCTGTGCAGACGGTTATGCCAATAAGAGCATTTCCGTTACCATGAAGAAAGTAGCTCCTGTCGTAGTGACCACGGATTATTACCTGGGTTCGGATATTGTTTTATCCTTCGCTGATGCAGATTATCAGGGGGGAATTACGGTGCGGATTAAGGCGGAAGGAGCTGCTGCCACAGTTCCGATTGGCAGCACCTATTTGAAACAGAATGTGCCCGGCAAGTTTACCATTGATAAAAATTATTTCAATTTCGCTAATTGTGCAATAACCAGTCCGGGTACCTATATTTTGACCTTAACCAACAGTAACTATGACCCCTCTGCCCAAACGGTATCTATAAATGTCAAACCCGCATCGGAAAAACCGCAGGAAGATAATTTCACTTATACGCTTGCATCCAGCGTATCAAAAGGCCAGGTGGGCGAACCTATAACTATAAATGTAGCCTTACTTTCCGATGCCGAAAGTTATAAATTTTATGCGGGCGAATATCGTATGGTTTTAGATAATGCAGCTTTAACATTGAATACGGTTACTACCACCGATAAGTGGAAGAGTGGTACCAGAACCACTGACGAAGGCACTATACTTACTTTCGCTGCCCTGGATGAAACGAATAAAGGAATTATGAGCGGTAAGGTTACTGAGATTGGCAGCTTTGCCGTAACTCCGCTTCGGGAAAGAAACGTCTCAATTATGTGCACCAAGGCACTGCTTACTGATGCTGATGCCCGCGCATTAAGCAAGGTGGAGGGAAATGGCCTGCAGATTAATATCGCGGAAGTACCCACTGCCTGTGAAGCCGAACAAGGAAAGAATATTGCCATAACTCCAAACAATCCCGTAATTATAACTATACCTCCGGGAGTTACGGATACCGGAATCGAGGTTACCCAGGATACCCCCTTACCAACCATAAACGTTCAATCAACCCAGGTTGATATGACTATTCCTGAGGGTACTGAAATCAGTGGTTCCAACATCATAAAACTGCCGGAAGTAATACCTGTTTCCAGTGTCGATATGGCCATAGCCGGGCAGGTTGATCTGGTTATTAAAGTAGGTTCGGATTCGGATACTATTACCTTTAGTAAACCAGTCCGCCTGGTTCTTAAAGGACAGGCAAATAAATCAGTTGGATTCCTGGATAATGATAAAAAATTTCAGGAAATCAGTAAACCAGCATCACTCGACGGTCTTACCAGTGAGGGCGATGTGGATGCGGTTGATATAGTTTTTAAAAATAAGGACCTGGAGGAAGGTGCTGTCGATTGTGGAAAAGACCTCATAATCTGGACCAAACATTTTACCACGCTTATAGCGTACATACCTCCGAACTATAATGAATTACCGGTGATTCCCTTACCCGAAATTATTGAGGAGATTTTTGAATTTCAAGAGATTATCAGAACGCAAACTGTCAGCAGTCGGGGCTGCATAATCAAAATATCGGAAGTTATAATCAATTTCCCGGCAGGTGCAGTCAGTGAAGATGTCCAGGTTACTATTAAAAAACTGGGCCAAAATAATATCCCATTAGTTCAGTCAACATACCGACTGACAGGGTCGGTTTATGAAATTACTACTGACAAAGAAATTACATTTAATAAGCCGGTTACCATTACTATGTACTTCGACAAGGATGAAGCAGCCAGTGACAATTATGATGCAGGTATCTATTGTTGGAGTAATCAGGAGTGGGTACTGCTGGATCAGTTACAGGCAGACCTGGAAACCGGCAAAGTAAGCGGCAGCGTAAATCATTTCAGTATATTTGCCGTTCTCCTCAGTGAAAAGAGTGAAATTGAAATAGAAGAAAAAGAGCCTGCCAAAGAGGTAGTTGCACCAGTTAAATGTTCATTAAAAGACATTGCCGGGCACTGGGCTGAAACCGGTATTAACCAACTGGTAAATGCAGGAGCTATTAGCGGATATCCAGACGGTACCTTTAAGCCGGATAGCAGCATTACCAGGGCTGAATTTGCTACGGTACTGGTCAAAGCCCTTAATTCAGAACCCGGGAGGGGTAAAGTATTTAATGATATTACCGGACACTGGGCAAAAGATGCTATAAGTACCGCTGCCGCCCACGGCATAGTAAGCGGTTATGATGCGACCACCTTTGGTCCCGATAACCTGATAACCCGTGAGCAAATGGCCGTAATGATAAGCAAAGCCGCCAACCTCAGTAGCGGGGAAGGTAAAACCTTTGCTGACAACGATCAGATAGCTGATTGGGCCAAAGCTGCAGTAGCTGCCACCAGCGGTAAGAACATTATCAGTGGTTATCCTGACAATACCTTCAGACCGCAAGCCCATGCGACCCGGGCGGAAGCAGTTACCATTATTATAAAAGCCTTAAACTAAGATGCCAAAAGGGTTCAGGCTTTTGAATAACACCTGACCGTATATATACAATATTCCCGAAACAAACAAGGTTTGCAGTTGGAGAAAGGATGGTAAGGAATTGAGCTGGACGCAAAAGATGCTGGATAGATTTAGCCTGTTTGACCTGATAATCATAGCTATGATGGCAGCTTTGGGGATTGCCATTAAACCGGTGGTGGTTCCCCTGGCCCATATAATTACCGGTCCCCTTTTTATTCCCAGCGGAGCCGTAGCCGGCGGATTTTATATGATGTGGCTGGTTCTGGGTTTCGGGCTGACCGGGAAGCGGGGTACGGCTGCTTTAATTGCGTTAGTGCAGGCTCTGGTGGTAACTGGTACGGGTATAGTCGGTTCTCATGGTGCCATGAGCCTTATAACCTACACTGTACCTGGAATTATGGCTGATCTGGGGTTGTTTCTTATCGGTCACCGGGTCTGTTGTAATCCCTGCTCGTTTGTGGCCGGGATGCTGGCCAATATGGGGGGGACGATTATGGTGAATTTCGTATATTTTCGCCTTCCCTTGATTCCCCTGATTTTAGCCTTGAGTACAGCGGCTCTGTCGGGAGGTTTGGGCGGGATTCTCGCCTTTCAAATCCGGCAGCAGTTATTGAAGTTTCAGACCGGTTCCTTTCCCGGTCCTTCGGTTTAGCGGAGGGACGGGTGATGACGGAAAAGGAAATTAACATGATGAAACAGGCAGGGGAGATGCCTGCCGGTAATATTATAGAAGAAACAAGGAAAGCTTTTTTGGAATTAAGCCAAATTAGGTTTTCCTGGCCCGGAAAAAGGACGGCTGTTTTAAGTGGGATTAACCTGACGTTTACCGGGAAGGGGATAACCGCAGTTATGGGTCCCAATGGTTGTGGTAAGACTACCTTGACCAAACTGATGGTTGGTATCCTGAGTCCGACCAGTGGGGAAATAAGACTGGAAGGGCGTTCCCTGCGGGAATATACCCTGGCTCAAATTGGCCGCCGTATCGGTTATGTTTTCCAGAATCCTGACCACCAGTTCTTTTGTTCCAGTGTGGCGGAGGAAATTGGATTTGGTTTGACTCACCTGGGGGAAGAACCTGAGGTAGTCAGGGAACGGGTAAATTTTTACCTGGATTATTTTGAACTGTTACCGTATCGCGACCAATTCCCCCTGCATCTTAGTTATGGGGAAAAACAGCGCCTGGCTATAGCGGCTGTATTGGCCGGTGAACCAAGATTTCTTATTCTGGATGAACCTACGGTAGGCTTGGACATTTACCGAAAAAAATTATTGGAACAGCATCTGCATAAAGTTGCCGAATCGGGAAGGGGAATAATTATAGTCAGTCATGATAATCGGTTTGTAAATCAGCTGGCCCGGCGGGTTATTACTCTGGAAAATGGTCAGGTCAAGTGGGATAGTGATTGGAGGGGGAAGGGCAACCATGAAGCTTGACCCCCGGACTAAATTAGTGATGGTTCTCTGTATTACCACCCTGGCTATTGTTTACAATACCCCGGGTGCTCTTTTCCTGCTGTTGGCAGCTACTATAGGTTTGTTATTCCTGTTTCGTATTAATCTTATCGGGGTTATGGGGTACCTGAAACCGTATTTTATGCTCCTGTTAGTTCTCTTTTTGGCTCAATGTATTTTTACTCCCGGGGGGGAGGTATTACTGGCAATAGGGCCGGTACGCCTGCTGGGAACCCGGGGATTGCTAATGGGAACCAGCGTAGTTTTGCGTTTATTGATAGTTATTGCTGCTGCGGTACTGTTAACTACCAGTAATTCCCGGGATTTTATTTCCGGGCTGGTGCACTGGAAAGTTCCTTATGAAATAGCCTTTATGGTTTCTATAACTATCCGCTTTCTTCCTGTATTCAGGGATGAATTTATTAATGTGGTGACAGCAGTGCAATTGCGCGGGGTGGAGCTGAAACAGGTGTCCTGGGGGCGGAAAATTGACTTGTTCCGGCGCCTTTTTTTCCCGGTGGTCTATGGTGCCCTGCTAAAAGCCCAGCAGTTGTCAGTTGCTATGGAAGCGCGAGGTTTCAGGGCTTATCCCCGGCGTACTTATCTGCGACAGTTATTCCTTACCCGGTTGGATATTTGCTTAATGGTGATATGTCCTGGTTTAACCTTATTTCTGATTGGATTACATATGATATGAATCGAATCAGGAGTCAGGGGAAGAAAATAATTTGGATTTAGGAGGCAAATGAGTATGTATGATATTCCGCAGGAAGCTGTTTATATTAAACCGATAGGAGTGGTGGTTTCTGATTTTAAGAAGGTAAGCAGGCAGTTTGATTATAATCAGGAAAGCATGATTTATATTAAGGAAGATCTTATTGATGCATTGATTGGGATTGAGCTTTTTTCCCATATCCATGTTGTCTATTATCAGCACCGCAGGCAAGATTGGCTGGAAATGGTGGGGAATAATCAGGAAGGACAGTCTCCCTGGACCATTCCTTATGATAGCGAACCTGGCTGCCAGGGAGTATTCTCCACTCGCTCACCTGCCCGTCCTTCAGCGCTGGGATACTGTGTGGCTGAATTAATTAAGTGTGAACAAAACCGTCTTTATGTCAGAGGATTGGATGCTATTGATGGAACTCCGGTTCTGGACTTAAAGATATATATTCCTCATTTTGACGCCTTTCCATTGGCAGAAACGCCATTAAATTGGTGTAAAGGGGATAAACTAATAACCACTTCGCGTGCTTTCCACTGGGATACTATCAATGTGGGGCTTACACTGGGGCTGCGAACTGGCGCCAAAGCCTTGCAAGTTCTGGGCATCAGTCGGGGTGAAGCGATCCGTGCAGAAGTGGTGGGCGGCCACTTCTTTGCCCAGGGGATTGAGGGCATTACCGGCTGCAGTGTTTTACGGGGCAATATGATTTTTGAAGAGATTAGAACTCCAGGCGGCGAGTGGAAGCTGAAGCTGGTAAGCCGGGATAATAGGGTGGAAATCAAGCTCAATAATAACCGATACGCGGAAGCCGGAGAGGTAATGGGCATGGGGGAGGAAACTTTATTTGCCTTAGTAAAAAAAGGCTATGCTAAACAGTGGGGGTAAGTGAAGACCAGGATATGATATGGTACAAGAGGACAGTGAACCTGTCCGAGACCACTGAAAAAGTCCTCTTTTACATTTCATTCTGAAACCTTAATAGCGACCCGGCGCTCAGAGTAAGTAATTTAACATTAACCCAGTTCATAATCGGGCTGAGTGGCGGGGAGCATCGGCATTAATTACACCCGACAGGGTGTATCGGTGGTACCCGTGAGGGTGTAGTCCCTTAGGGGGGGGAATCTGGTTAGCTGAATCCCAATATATGGTCTTTTAAAGAGGTCCTTCGTTGCCTGCAGCTCCTCAGGATGACATTCAGGGTACTTTTTCAGTGATCTTGAACCTGTCCCCTTGTCCCCGGAGTAAACTGCTTATCCTGACCATTCCGGCCTTCAGGTTTACCCCTCCGGCCGGAATGGTGGGAGAACTTATTCAGGAAGCTGAGGCTGATACCAATGCAGCCAGCAAGCGGGTTGTACTCCGGCACTGGCTACCAGCAGCAAAGCTATAGAGATAAGTTTGAAGAAAGATGTTTTCATAAAACTGTACCTCCTTTCCCGGATGCTATACCTTCTTTTAACAAATAATATTTAATTTGCCAAGGGGTTTTGCGTGAAAGGGTCAAAATCAGACGTGAATGGGTCATTTTTTATTTTATCGGCAGGTAAAAGGACTGCTTTTACAGAGAATCTCTAAGTCAATTGGAGAATAATATACATAGATGTAAAAAATGGCAGGAGATATAAAAGCATTGGCGAAAAGAATGAACAAGGATAATACATAATCAGATTTTGCTTGAGAGGCGGTCTATAATGGAAAGCATGCCTTTTTATCTGGTGCTGGTTCAGTCTTTTCCTGAGATGATAATCCTGATCTATCTGGGACTGGGCGTAATGGGTATAAAGTTGGACTGGAGAAGAGTCCTTCTTATAAGTTTAATAATAGTTCTGATCAGTTATGCAATTTGCATATTACCTTTACCGCCAGGAATAGGCACAATTATTCAGTTATTTTTGTTGGTGGCTTTGTTAAATATATTTGGCCGTATACCTTTTACCAGTGCTTCACTGGTCGGAGTGTTTGGTTTAATATTATTGAGCTTTTTTGAGATAGTGTTTATTGCCTTGATTACAGCAATTAGCGGTATTTCTATTACTCAGGCAATGAATGATCCCTGGTTGCGGGTGGTTTTTCCATTGCCGGAATTCATAGTCCTGGCTTTAATTGCTTTCTGGTTTAATAAATATCGGGGTCGGGTAATAAGGTGGAGTCAGGAGCGTTATCCAGAAACAGCATATATTATCTGGAAGAGCGAAATCATCTTTCTTCTCTTATTGAGCGTATGCCTGATAGCTTTTGGTTTTTATTATGAGAATTATGTTTTAAAAGTCGAACCATCATTCTCCACATTTATAAGCAATGCTATGTATTTTGTTATTTTTACTGTAATTGCAGTATCTTTATTACTGGCTCAAAAGCTGTCTTTTGTGCAAAAACAAAGCCGGCTTATGGAGGCTCAGAAACTGCATATTGAAAACCTTCAGGAAATGATACAGGTGATTAAAGGGCAACGGCACGATTTTATAAATCATATCCAGGTGATATACGGGTTTCTAAGCATGCAGGAAGGGGACAAGGCCCGTGAATACCTTAAACAACTATACCGGGATGTACAAATCAGCGGAGATGTTTTGCAATTGGGAATCCCGGCGCTTAGTGCCATGTTACTGGTTAAAATGGGTGTGGCTGAGGGAAAGAATATCTCTCTTAATATTGAAATAGAAACCAGTATGGCTGATTTAAAAATACCTTCCCAGGATATCGTAGCTGTGGCAGGTAATTTAATAAATAATGCTCTGGAAGCAGTGGAGGATATGGAGCCGGAAAACCGGATAGTAAAACTTCGTGTCTACACTGAATCCGGGTTTCATATTATTCAGGTTCATAATTCTGGTTACATTCCTGAAGATATTAGGAATCGTTTGTTTGAATCGGGTTTTTCAACCAAGGTTAATGAAGGAGATCGAGGTATTGGCCTGGCATCGGTAAAGTATCTGGTGGAGAAATATCATGGGCAAGTGCTGGTAGATAGCAGTCCTGATGGAGGAACCTGTTTTGCAGTTCGTTATCCGCAAAGCCGGGAAAGGAGAAAACGGAATGAGTATTCACGGCCGGGGAGTTCACTGGGAGGCAGGGCTGGTCACGAAATTGGGCAGTAATCAGAACCGTCCCGAAATGTCCCCTTGTCTGGTCTAATTCATCTCCAACATGATTTGAGCAAAATTGAACAAATCCTCCAGATGTGTCTCGATAATTTGCTGCAAGATATCCAAATTCATTTTCTGATAATCATGAACTGCAATGTTTCTAAATCCCACCATGGATTTCAGTCTGTTTGTTAATTCTTCCTCCAATATCCCATGTTCGGCCAGGAAACTAAACGCTTTACGACTATTATCAGGAACTCCCAAACCTTTTTCTGCAACCTGATGCATAGCCAATGCAATCGCCGCTTCACAAGCCCTTTGCATATTTAAAACAATTGAATCCTGCCTGGTTATATTCAGAAGGTTGTCAGGATTACCCTGATACTCTTCCCGTATACGCCGAATACATTTTTCTATTATTTGAGCTTTATTCATACTCACATCATCTGGCATAGATACTTCCTCTTTCTTTGATTTTCTTAAATATAGGTGCCCTCTCTTCATTTAAACGGGCGTACATTTTTAATACCAGTATGTAGTATTCCTGCCGTCGAATCGGTTCTTTGTCTAAAATGATCTGCCCTTTACCGACTATTTGCGCTTGCAAAACGGTACTGGCCTGTTCCAAATCAATCAAGTGTACCTCACGTCCCAATTGATCAGCTAATTTTTGTGAAATCAGGAATAGTTGATAAGAGCCTATCTTACGATCGCTCAGAAATGCAATATCTACATCACTGTCAGGTCTCAACTGCCCAGTGATGGCAGAGCCAAAAATTACAATCAAATATGGATTCAATTGCTGCTCTAAAAATGTTTTTATTATGTTTATTTGTTCATCAGTCAGATACATAATTATTTTCCTGTTTCTCTTTTTTATTTTTCTATTAATAAAAGTATAATACAGCCTGCGTTAATTTAAACCAGCAATTACTAATTATAGTTCAGCTTAACATAAATGTTCTCCATGTCACACTGCTGGTTACTCCAGGACATCAGATGTACAGGGGAAATAGCTTAAATGCCAAATATTTAAGCGATTCATCATTTTCAGCAGACAGGTGAAACGCCCCCTTGTCTGACCGATTGGAGAATTATATACATAAATGTAAAAAATGGCAGGAAATATTAAAGCGTTGGCGAAAAGAGTATATATGGATGCTAAGCTTATTTATCCGAGACTGTTTCAAAAATATCCTAAACAATTACGGTGCGTTATCCGCAAAGCCGGGGAAGGAGGATACTTAAATGAGTATTCATGACTTGGCAGTTCGTTGGGCGGCAGGGTTGGCCAGGGAATTGGGCAGTGATCAAAAACAAGAAAATCGCATGGCCTTTGGCTTGGAATTGCTGTTGGGGGAAATTATTAAATGGATTGTTTTACTGGGTCTGGCCGGTATCCTGGGACTGTTACGGGAGGTAGTTATTATCTGTGCAGCCGCCGGTATACTACGCCTGGCTTCAGGTGGAGAGCATTGCAACGAATATTACCGCTGTCTGATTGGGGGAACCATCTGGTTTTTGTTGCTGGGCTGGGGAGTTAGCTGGTTAAATACGCTTTTAACCGGAGATAACCTGATTATTATCGTCGGAGCAGTATTTGCACTATCAGCATTTCTGCTGTTATTATATGCTCCCGGTGATACTGCCAATAAACCTATAAGTGATGGGAATGAACGCAGGAAGTTTAAACGGTTGTCTTTATTAGTTGCTTTATGTTATCTGGGTGTCATGTTGGGGACTGCCCAATTTACAGCTACTCAGTTTATTACACTGACAATAGCCGCCGGTATGCTGGCCCAGGTATTTACAGTTACTCCTTTGGGGTATGGATTTCTGCACTGGGTGGATCGGGTACTGACTTTTGATTAAAAGAGGTACAGGCATGGATAATATGACAGTTAAAGTTCTGGTGGTTGACGATGAACCGACAACCGGGTTATTTTTAAAGTTTATTCTGGAACAGGTACCAGGAGTGGAAGTAGCGGAAGTAATCACTAATTCCCTGGAGGTTGCCGGAAAAGTTGATATACATAAAGCCCAGGTGCTTTTTTTGGATATAGATATGCCTGAATTGAATGGCCTGGAGCTGGCCCGTAATCTGCGGGATAAAAACAAAAACCTTTGTCTGGTATTTGCTACTGCTCATGTGGATTATGCTTTGGAAGCTTTTGAATTATACTCTTTTGACTATATATTAAAACCATTTAATGAAGAACGGATTAAAAAAACTATGCAAAGAATCCGGGAAGGGTTGATTAATAATGAAGCCCGGGATGACGATTTGATTATAATTCAGGAAGAAGAACGGCAGATAGTGCTAAAACCTGATGACATCATCTATGTTGAAAGCCTGAATCATAAAGTACGCATAGTTACTGGCACTTACAATGAAATAATAATTCATGAAGATATGCAGTTATTTGAAAATCGAATAAGTTTAAACGGCAGCATTTTTCGCTGTCACCGTAGCTTTCTGGTTAACACCGGTTATGTAAAAATGATAGTTCGCATAGGACGCAGTTACGATTTGTTATTAACAACCGGGGAAAGAATCCCATTGAGCCGGAGACGGCTGGCTGAATTAAAAAACCGCATGAATGGGTAGTTGATACTTACTTATGTTTTTTAGCTAATCATCGGCCGGTAAGAAATTTACTGTAAACGATTTTTATCTTTTTCAGGGATAATAAAACAGCAACCATGCTTTTTTTCCTCTTTAATACCTCGAGAAGCTCCATCCCGGCCTTCAGGTTGCCCATCCGGCCGGAATGGTGGGAGAACTTACTCAGGAAGCTGCGGCTGATACCAATGCAGCCAGCAGGCTGGTTGTACACCGGCACTGGCTACCAGCAATAAAGCTATAGAGATAAGTTTGTAGAATGATGTTTTCATAAAATCATACTCCTTTCCCTAATGCTATATCTGTTTTTAACAAATATTATTTTAATTGCCAAGGGGTTTTGCGCGAAAGGGTCAAAATCAGACGCGAAAGGGTCATTTATTTCTGTTGACAGGTAAAGAGTTTTGTGAAGCCTGATATTCCAGGGAAAAACAAACTATGACCGGGAGGGCATCCAAAACTCAAGATGAGCACAAAAAACCGGCTCCGCGGAGCCGGTTTTTTGTGCTCATCTTGGTCGAGTTACCGTTGATTAATCGTTTCCCACGAAGGGTTATTTTGGCAGTAACAGAATGCCCGTCAATCGGAATCTCATAGAGAGTATAATAATAATGTCCAAAACAACAATGTCCATAATAATAATGTCAACAACACGGCTGACATCATATTTAGTGAGCACGGGATAGATATAAAACCGGTGCTAAAACAGCATCCTGGTTTGTTGTTTTCTTTTTCTGAAAATGAATTTAAACAGGTTTCCTATGTGTTAGCAGAAAAAAAGACACAAGGTAAGATAAAAAATCCAACAGGACTTTTAATGAAAAATCCGGAGTCAGTTATTAAGCAGATATTAGAAAATAGTTTTTACCCAGACTTACAGAAGAAAAAGCAAAACGATGAATACGAAATATTCAGCCTGCCAAAAGAACGCCTACCCAAAAGAGGGCGATGGAATTTTATTTTAATCAGAAAGTATGAAAGCCCTCTGGATTCCCACCATCCAAAGGGCTAACCGAGCCGCGGGGTTTATCCCCTGGCATTATTATTTATCTACTTAGCTACTATGTGTCCGACAAATCGAGTCGTCTCAATTGTTGCAATATCCTATCTGTGAAGCCAAATAAACCGATTACAGAGTTTGCATAATAATAAATTATTAGATATTGCCAAGATAGTATTCTACGGCTTTGTTTAACCGAGATAAAAGATTAAGATTTTGATGGAAAGATAAGGGAGGATTTGAACCAAAGCTTTCTCCACCGATTATGCCTTTCTGCCTACTATTTTTCATATTAAGAAATTTATTCTGGCGTTCAATCATATGGTATTTTATTTTCTGGGGAGCAATTTGTTGATGTGGTGACCACGCAATTTCTTTATCATTTTTTTGTGTATAGATAAAAGTTTGGCCTCCATAGCGCAAAATTTCTAAATCGTGAGTTCTTAGGCCATTTTGTTCTGCTTTTTCATACAATACTTTACTAACATTACCACCTACGTCGACAAGAATCCATTCACCCTTATCAAGAACAACTGTCATATCCGTTACAGGCTTATTATCGATTAATATTGGGAAAACGTAGAATGCCATGGTCTTTGCTTGAGCTTCAATGGACTTAGTTGAATCATAATCTTCAATATCTATAAAATAATTATTTATGGGTTCCCCTAAACAGGCTCTTTCAGCCTCACTTTCAGTGGTGTAGTTACAGTCAACCAATGTGTTATTTATGAAGCTTCTTTCATCTTCAAAACATTTATTGGCGAATATTTTTACTTGTTCATTTGGTGATATTGCAAAACCAACAGTACTCATTACCATTATCAGCAATGCGGTTATACATATTATTGATAGTAATTTTTTTTGATTCATATATACGCACCTCCTTATCGATTATTGTAAATCGAGCCATCCCATTCGGAATGCTGCCCGTCCCATTTATATCCATCGCAAAAATTACTGTAGGTAGTACCATGTCCTAAACCATCTGATGGATCTAAATAGAGTACGGTAGAATTTGATGTATCATATCCCCTTAGCACAACAGCATGACCATAAACCAATCCTTCTGCCTCCAGTAATGCACAAAATATTGGACGTTTATTATTTATTTGAGATTTAACACCTGCATAAGTAAGACTACCATATTCGTCAAGAGTATTACTAATGATCATTTGAAGCGAATTTGCTGAGATTGAGTAGTGGAATTAATCTTATGTGAATATAAAGATGTAATCATGTTAGGTGTAATATCTTTTTCGATAAATTTTTCAATAATATAAGAGCCATCCCCCAAAAAAGTAATTGAAGTTAAGGAATCTATTTCAACAAATTGTTTTGAAGTGTTAACATCGCTTTTTGGCTGAACCTTTGTGAGCCCATCATGGTCGAGTCAAGGAAGGACAGACTGTAAAAAAGTCCTAATCTTTATTAATAACTTTGGCTTCTTCAATTAACATTTTTTCCAAACTGCTGAATGCTTCCTGCTGTTTTATTTCTAAGTCTTGCTGAGATAACGAAGGATACTGTTCATTGGTTTCCCTCGTAATTTCTGAACGAAGTTTTGCAATCATCAATGCTTTCTGGTAATCGGGAATGGCCTCTTTAAAATACTCATCCACTGTCTGGCCGGTGCCTGCAATAAAATCAAGGGTTTCCTTTGCACCGGGAATCTTCGGATTATCCAATAAGTCTTTTTTCATAGTCTCTGCAAATGATTCCGCTTCTTTCAGGTTTACTGTTAAACCTCTTCTTTCAGCTTCCTGCCATAAAACAATTTGTTTAATAATGATTTGGCGGGCTGCTTCTTCAGAGGCATCCAATTGCTGGGCTTCAAGAAAGTGCATTTTAGAATTTAGTTGTTTTTGAGTAACTGGTTCTCCGTTTACCAGCATCACAGTTTTATCATTGTCGTTGGAAATCAGTGCTTTAAACTTTTGACCCCATTGATAATCTGAGGATGATCCAATGGATTTTGGTATATATAAATATGATACTGATGCAATCGCTAAACAAATAATAATTACAATAATAAATCTTGCGTTTTTCATTAATGTTTCCTCCCTAATTATAATTATTCCAACCGGAACTGTTCCAGAAAGTATGTGTTTTAACAGGATATTGATTAGTTGGGAGGGTTTCTGAGCAACGCCACCAGGACTCAACTACTGTTGTTCCTGTGGTGGTACCTGTTAAATTTAAATTTAACCCTCTTTTTTCTCCATAGTCCAGCCATTTTTTCCAATTAGTTGGTATCATAATTTGAAAGTATGTTAATTGGGTTTGCGGAAGTTTTCATAAAAACTGTACCTCCGTTTCCGGATGCTATACATGCTTTTAACAAATAATATTTTAATTGCCAAGGGGTTTTGCGCGAAAGGGTCAAAATCAGACGCGAAAGGGTCATAAGGAGAATTAGTTTTATGAATTAAACATTGACAAAATGATTATCATGTAAGAATTCCCCCCTTTACAACCTTTCTTATTAATTCTTTTTTGTGTTAAAATGATTGCATATGGTGGTTGGTCAAAGAATGTCCGGGAGTGCTGAAAAAGTGCGCTCAGCGTATCATGCTGAGATCTCACGGGCTGAAGGGCTAACATTACCGATTTCCAAAAGAGCTCCTCAGGATGATATTTATGGTACTTTATCAGTAATCTTGAACGTTCCGGTATAACACCGGTGTATTAACAATATGGCAAGAGGAGAAAACAAGTATGGAAAAACAGCCGAATTCAAGGACTTGCTTTGTATGCGGCCGGCAAAATGAGATAGGTCTGAAAGTAAGCTGGTTTAACGATTATGAAAAGCAGGAAGTAGTTGCTGCGGTAAATATCCCGGAGCAGTTTAACAGTTATCCCGGGTTTGTGCATGGAGGAATTGTATCGGCTATCCTGGATGAAACTGCCGGACGGGCAGTTATGCTGAATAGTGATATGAACAGCCTGGATTGTCTTATGGTTACTACCCGCCTGGAGGTAAAATATCGTCGCCCGACCCCTACCCAACAACCCCTGACCGTAGTAGGCCGGGTATTGCGCCAGGATAGCGGCCGGGCAAAAGTAGCTGCTGAGCTGCGCCTGCCGGACGGGACAGTTACTGCCTCCTGTCAGGCCACCGTAGTCCGCCCTCCGGAAGAGTATTTCAAGATGTGGAACTGGGAGGAAGAACAAAAGTACTGGAAAGTATACGACGATTAATCGGGGAAACATAATATGTAGAATTCATAAACTAAATCACCTTGGTCTTGAGGGATTTTTATGACTGAAAATAATTGCATAGTTCTCAGGGGAATAAATAAGTTTTACGGACCCAGACAGGTTTTAAAAGACATCAATTTGCAGTTGCAAAGGGGAGAGATTTTTGGCTTGCTGGGTCCTTCCGGTTGTGGCAAAACTACCATTGTAAAAATTGTGGCGGGGATTCTGGAGGCTACTTCCGGAGAAACTTATGTGCTGGATAAGCTTATGCCGGATTTAAACATGATGAACAAAATTGGTTATATGGCCCAGGCAGATGCGCTTTATATTACTCTGACGGCCGAGGAGAATCTGCGTTTTTTCGGTTCAATATATGGGATGAGTAAAGCCCAAATAAAAAGAAGAATAGATGAAGTGATGGCTCTGGTTAATCTTTCTGATGAAATAAAAAAACCGGTACAGGAGTATTCCGGGGGTATGAAACGCAGACTTTCCCTGGCAATTGCACTGTTGCACAGCCCGCCGATATTAGTGCTTGATGAACCTACGGTTGGTATTGATCCGCTGTTAAGACGAGATATCTGGCGGGAATTATATATATTGGCTGAGCAGGGGGTATCCATTCTGGTTACTACTCATGTAATGGATGAAGCTGAAAAATGCCATCAACTGGCTATGTTAAGGGAGGGCATTTTGATTGCCCAGGGTACGCCTGCTGAGCTGCAGAATAGAATAAATGCCAAAAGCATCGAAGAAGCTTTCATATATTATGGAGGTACTCAGCATGAGATCTAAGGCATTGGCTATACGTATTCTAAGTCAGTTACGCCATGATCGGCGCACCCTGGCATTGATGCTCATGGCCCCAATTCTGATGCTTACATTGATCTATATTATTTTTGCCGGCATCTCCAGCAGTGTAACCGTGGGGGTGATTAATGCCCCGGCTGGCTTTATAGATAATCTGGAAGCTAACAATGTTACGGTAATAAGATATACCCAGCCTGAAGCTTTGCGGGCTTTGGAAGCCGGGAAAGTTGTTGCTACCATCAATATAATCGGAGGTAAATCCTATATTGAAGTGGATGGCAGTAATCCCGGTAATGCCAGGACAGCTCTGAATGCTATGCAGGCGGCCAAAATGAACAGTGTTAATATACGTCCGGATATGATTTCCGAAATTAAATATGTTTATGGTTATGAAGAATCCGATTTGTTTGATAATTACGGTGCAGTTCTAATTGGATTTATGATTTTCTTCTTCGTTTTTTTGGTAGCGGGGATTTCATTTTTACAGGAGAGAACTTCAGGGACGCTGGAAAAATTACTGTCTACCCCGATAAAACGCTGGGAAATTGTAGTTGGATATATTCTGGGCTTTGGCCTGGTGACCGTAATGCAATCATTTTTAATTTCCTGGTATTGCGTTTATGTTCTGGATGTAGTAATGATAGGATCGTTCGTCCTGGTATTGTTAATTACCCTGCTCGCCGCCATGGTAGCATTGACAATGGGTATTCTGGCTTCTACTGCTGCCAACAGTGAATTTCAGATGATGCAAATGATTCCGGTAGTTATTATTCCGCAGTTGTTTTTTTCCGGCTTGTTTAATCTGCCGGACTGGCTGGCAGTTATTGAAAAGACAGTCCCGCTGTATTATATTGCTGATGCTCTTACCCAGGTTATGATAAAGGGAAACGGTATATCGACAATTATAGTTGATTTATCGGTATTGCTGGGGTTTTCGGTATTGTTTATTACGGCCAATACCCGCCTGTTAAAGAAATACCGGCGTATTTAAATTACGAGGGGGATTTACAAAAATGAAAGCTATATTCCGGCCATTAGCTGTAATGCTGCTGATAGTATTCATCAGTGGCTGTAATTCATCACCGTCCCATCTGGTTCTGGATGGGGTGGTTGAAACTCAAATCTATTCCCATTATAGCGAGGTAGCCGGAAAAATAACGGTAATGCCGGTAGAACTGGGACAGGAAATAAAGACCGGAGAGCTTATTGCCGAAATTGATAATCGGGATGCCCAATATTCACTGGAACAGATGGAGACCATGCTGACTAAAAAACAGGCGGCTTGGTCTGAACTGCAAAAAGGCTTTGACCCGGAAGAAATTAAACAGGCACAGAATAATGTAACTTTGGCGCAACAGGCCCTGGAAAGTTCACAAATACTTCATGAACGGGCGCAAAAGGCCTACGACCGAACCCAAAACCTGTTTGAAGCCGGCGGGACATCCCAATCAGCCCGCGATGAAGCCAAGTATCAGCTGGATTTGGCAGTAATTGATGTTACGGTTAAACAGATGCAACTGGATAATGCCCGGCAAAGATTATCCCTGTTGGAAAAAGGTATAGATAAGGAAAAGATAACTGCGGCCCAGGCAGATATTAAACAGACGGAAAGCCAGATTCGTCAGATAAAAGATAATCTGGGCAAATATAAAATAGTGGCAATCAGCAGCGGTACGGTTATAAGTAAAAACTATCTACCCGGAAATATGGTCTCTCCCGGTTATAATCTGATGGATATCGCCTCAGCTGCGGATAAATATTTAGTAGCCTGGCTTCCCGAAGATTATTTACACCTGATTGACTATGGACAGAAAGTAGTTATCAAAAGAGGAGAAGAAGAATATCGGGGTACAGTAAGCTTTATTGACATGAAAGCCCAGTATACCCCCAAAGATATGCAAACCGCCGCCAATAAAAACAAGGACAGCGTAAAAATAAAAATACGCCTGCCAGAGGATATCCCGTTAAAAGTTGGCGAAAAAGCCGAGCTGTATATCGATAAATAGAGGGCGGCAACTTTCCAAAACCACTGAAATAGGGTATTTTGAGCGTCATGCTGAGCGACTAGCGAAGCATCTGGTTGGCTAATTGTGAAACATTACAGATTTGCAAAGAAGAGTCTTCCTAAATGTGTCATGCTGAGCGACTAGCGAAGCATCTGGTTGGCCGAATACTTAACGATTTCTAAAAGAGATACATCGTCGATTACAGCTCCTCAGGATGACATTTATAAATTCTTTTTTAGCAGTCTCAGACGGTTCCTTTAATACGCATTGAGGAAGGAGCTCCATATGAACATGTCCAATGAAAAAAAGAAAGAACTGCAAGCTCAATATAAGATGATGAAACCGGATATGGGTATATTTGCGGTTATAAACAAAAGCAAAGAAAGGTATTTTCTGGAAACCACAACGAATTTAAAGGTCCGAATCAACAGTACTAAATTTAAGTTGATGGCCGGTGCGCATGTCAATAAAGAGCTGCAAAAGGATTGGCAGGCAAAAGGTGCAGATGAATTTGAGATAAAAATTCTGGAACAAATTGAATATGACCGTGATGAATCCAAAACTGATTATTCTGATGATCTGGAGTTACTAAAAATACTGTGGATTGAAAAACTAAGCACGGCAAATATTACACTTTATTAAGCCCCAATAATTCTCAACAGCATATAGCCCACGCTGAAGAAAACTTCTATGGTTAGCATGTCTTTATCCTCCTGATAATTTTATTGATTACGGAAATTGCTATGAAAATACGCCAGACCACATAGTGCGTATAACCTTCCAGTTGCACCATTTGCCAGCACTATCCAGTCGAAAAATTTCGAATATTGCATTAAAATCATATAAGTGAGAGTAAAACTTGGGAGGTGTAGTAAAAGACGCTGGCGATTGCTAATTAAGATGAGAATTTTTTATTTGGCCGATTTAAAACCGCTTTACAAATTAATCTATACAGGAGGTAATAAGATATGGGGCTTAAAATGGTTCCTGATACCGATTTCAGAATCCAGTGGATAGATTTATGGAATGAAAATGTGCATACCGTACCACAGATGTTTTACACTCCGGTTAAATTCCATGGCGACCGTCCGGCTCATATTTATTGGAAGGATGATCAGTGGGTAACCCTGACTTATAAAGAATTTGCAGCTTTGGCAGAAGAAATTGCCGCGGGGTTAATTGGGCTTGGCGTTCAAAAAGGAGACAATCTGGTTATTATGTCAACCAATTGCCCGGAATGGGGCTGGTCAGATATGGGAATAGAATTGGCGGGAGGATGTACCACCACAATTTTTCCCAGCCTGGGTAAGGACGATGTATCATTTATCATTAACCATTCCCAGGTTAACTATGTTTTTGCCGGCAATAAAGCCCTGGCTGATATGATTACTTCTTTCCGCGATGAACTGCCTACCCTGAAAGGCATAATTGTCCTTCATGAACTGGAAGCCGGTAACGGCCTGGATTTGTTTACTCTGAATGAAATTCGGGAGGCGGGAAGAAAACTGCTGGAGCAACAGCCGGACATAGTGGCAAACCGTACAGCTACCATAACTCCCGAGGATGCTGCCACCACTGTTTATACTTCCGGTACTACCGGTAAACTTAAAGCGGCCCGTTTAAGTCATAGAGTGGTAACGGATGGCATCTGGAGGTGCCTGAGAAACCAGATGATGGGCGAGATTGGAGTGGAGACTACCGATGTTTATTTATCAGTAATGCCCATGGCTCATATTATGGAACGCACCTACGGCATGTTCTGCATTATGGCTGTAGGGGCCTGCCTGGCCTGGGGACGCGGACCGGCTTTTGTTATTCAGGATATGCAGGAGATTAAGCCTACCTTCATGGTCATGGTACCCAGAATGATGGATCGTATTTTAAAAGGACTGCGTCAGGTATTCGGTGCTACTCCGGAAGGTGCTGCAGCCTGGGATTGGGCTATGGATGTTGCCGGGCGTTCAATTGATGCCCGTATAGGTGAAGATGGAACCTTTGATATGAGTCTGGATTATCTGGAGGTATTGAACGGCGATATCCGTGAAGAATATATAAAAGCCAAAGCTGCAGTTTTCGATAAAGTACATGCCGTTATGGGTGGACGCCTGCGCTGCTTCGCTTCAGGTGGAGCTGCTATTCTGCCGGAACTGCACAAACCTTTCCTCGGTATGGGAATCTTTGTTTCCAATGGGTACGGACTGACCGAAACCCTTTGCGGGGTGGGGGTGGGACGCGGAACCCATGTCAAGGTAAGCTGGAATGCACCGGTAGCACCCGGTATTGAATGGCGTCAGGATGAGGATGGAGAACTGCTTTTGAAAGGTGCCGGAATCATAACCGAGTATTACAATGATCCGGAATCAAACCAGACCTGCTTTACTGAGGACGGTTTCTTCCGGACCGGAGATATCGTAGAGTTTGACGAAAACGGGATTTTCCATGTGGTAGACAGAAAAAAAGCCATCATTGTTATGGATACGGGTAAAAACGTTGCCCCTGCCAGGGCGGAAGCGTTGCTGATGCGTAATATCCTTATTGACCAGGTGCTGATTATTGGTGATGGTAAGAAGTATATCACTGCGTTAATTTGTCCCAACTGGGATGAAATGGCTAAAATCGCAGACGCCAAAGGCATTCCCTATGATAAAGAAAAACTACACTATGAATTGGTTAACGGTATGAATACCTGTGTAGAAGTAGGTCCGGAACTGGCTGAAGCTGAATTTGTCCGGCAGATTGTAGCGGAGACGGTTGATAAGGCCAATCAGGAATTAGCTGATTTTGAGCAGATTAAAAGATTCAAAATTCCCCACCGGAAATTCCTGCAGAAATATGATGAACTGACCCCAACCTCCAAAGCCAAACAGCGGGTAATTATAACCAATTTTGCTGCGGATATTGAATCACTATATGCATAATAAGAAATAAGCTATAAACAGGTCACGACTTTTTAGTAAGTAAAGTTGTGACCTGTTTTTTATTGAGCATCTTGGAAAAACCTTAACTATTTATGCAGGAATAGCAAAACGCCATGATTGGAATTGTACAGTGATGTTTGAATTTGTAGTATGAGCTAATGTTACTTTTTTACAGTAGCCAACTGTAATCCTGCCGGCAATCAATAACGGCTGTTACATAGATAGTATTTTCCTGTAACTGATAAAGAACCATATAGTGCTTGTCAAACAGTAGCTTGCGGTATTTTTAAAAAGGAATGGCGTCATGTTCCAGCCATGGGTTGCGCTCTGGCATTACGGCAAGGCTATCTGTTAATTCAGTAAAGGTATCTATCAGCCTGTCGGCGGCCGGTACGCTCACATTCGCAAGAAAACGTGCATGAGAAACAAGCATTTCCCAGGCAGTTTCCGTGATTTTTACTGTATAAGGCTTATTTTTTTTCGGCATTGTAAGCCTCCGCAACAACCTTACGCATGGCAGATACTGTTTCATCTTCGGAATAGGTACGCTCTTTTTGAATGTCTATTTCTGATTGCATCAGCTTCTCTTTGAGTTTCAGCATACTTTCACGCCGGGCAAAGGCCTCTATGTCCATTACAACAAGATCACCGCTGCCGTTTTTGGTCAGATAAACCGGTTCGCCTGTACGTTTGCAGAGTTCAGAAATTTCATTGTAGTTCTTGCGGATTGCTGCGGAAGGTCGTATTTGCACATTACTCACTCTCCTATAAAAGTAACAATATTGTAGTACAATTATATGACAAATTTACTACAATATAGTGAGCTTGTAAAGACTGGCACCGATACTCTCTGGGCTTTGTCAGCCGGACTACCGCTGCCAGTATCGGCACCATTTGGACCCAAATAACCAAAAATATCGTTTTTATACACACTGAATGGCCTTACATAAAGAGACAAAAATCAACATGAATAAACATAAATAAACAAAATAATAAGGTTGTGATAAAATATGTATATCAAAATCCTTATTTTAGTGTGATTATATGAAGTTTTAAAAGGAATAGAAGAGTAACAGCCTGATTGTTTTGGGATTAGCTAACCAGATACATGGGTAAATATTTTATAGAGAGGTGATTGCTATGAAGTTAACCCCGGGTTTTACTTCAGGTAATATTTATTTAAACTCCTCCTGAAATAACCGTAAGCCATGATAAAGCCTGCTAATTTAAGGGCAGGCAGGGAAAAATATTTTGTATTACCCGGCAGCTTTTTAGTTAGGCAGAATTAATTGTTTTTTATGGAAAGGAAGAGGCTGATGAAAAAATTTAGAATGTGGACTATATTATTTATGGTGGTTCTTTTAGTAGCTGCTTTCAGCTTGACTGGCTGCAATAAGACACCTGATAACGATGCTGATGTTTCCAAACCTGATACTGAACAGCAGCAAGAATTAAAATATGAAGGCCAGAGCTTAATGGTTTACAGCGGGGCGGGTTTAAGTAAAGCCATGGATGAAATAGGACAGGCTTTTGAACAGAAGTATGGGGCCAAAATCAATTATAACTATGCTGGCAGTGCTCAGTTACTGGGCCAGATGGAGATTAATAAAACCGGGGATGTCTTTGTGGGCGGCTCACTTAATGATATGGAAATAGCTCAGCAAAAAGGCTTCGCAGAAAAGTATGATGAAGTAGTGTATCATGTTCCTGCCATAGCCGTACCCAAAGGAAATCCGGCACAGATTACCGCATTGGCTGATTTGGCCAAACCGGGGGTAAAGTTGGTCCTGGGCGATGAAAAATCCAACGCTATCGGTAAAAAAGGTGCTAAAATATTTGCCAAAAACAACCTGGAAGAAGGCATTGCTAAAAATGTGGTTGCCAGAGATGCTACCGTAAATGAAATCGTCACTCATATAGCTATGAAACAGGGTGACGCAGGTTTGGTCTGGGAAGACAACGGATTTGCCAATAAGGATATAGAAATGATTACTATTCCCAAAGAACAGAATATAATTGACACCGTACCGGTATGTGTGCTTAGTTTTACCGAAAAGCAGGAACTGGCACAGGCCTTTGTTGATTTTGTAAATTCCGCCGAAGGCAAGGATATATTTGCCAGACACGGCTTTAAACCTATAGAATAATATATATGCTTTTTCAGGAAATAAATTAAGCTGAGCCAGAGGTGGCAAGGAGGGTATCAATGAAGCTTAATCATAGTTTTGATGATAGAAAAAAGCTGCCCCGGGCAAAAAAATTACCGGTAATTAATAATAGACTTTTTCAAGGTTTTATAATACTTGTAATTATGATACTGTCGGCATTTATCTTCTCCGCACTGGCCAATATAGTATGGAAAGGCATGGGGGGATTGGCCCAAAGTATCGTCAGTCCGGAAATACAATTTGCCATCCGGCTTAGCTTATTTACGTCCTTTACTTCAACTATTATTTGTATACTTTTTGCTTTACCAGTTGCCTATGGCCTGGAGCGTTTTAAAATCCCCGGACGCAAATTAATTAATGTGATTCTGGATATACCATTATCTCTCCCCCCACTGGTTTCCGGGGTAGCTTTATTGCTTCTTTTCGGAACTACCCGGTTTGGTGCAGTATTGGCTGAGCACGGGTTAAGATTCATATTTTCTGTAAACGGAATTATACTGGCGCAATTCTTTATTATAACCCCTTATATGATCAGAGTTTTGCAGTCTACTATTGCCGATATCAATCCCCGCCTGGAATTTGTGGCGCGTACCTTGGGATGCTCGCAATGGCAGGCCTTTTACAAAATCACCTTACCTCTGGCTAAAAACGGCATTATTGCCGGTTTGGTAATAAGCTGGGCCAGAGCTATTGGAGAGTTTGGCTGTGCACTAATGGTGGCCGGAGCTACCAGAATGGTAACGGAAACCCTGCCGATTGCCCTGTATTTAAATATGTCAGTAGGTAATCTGGAAATGGCTATGGCTGCCGCTACCTGCTTAATTATCATTTCGTTCATATCACTATTTATTTTTGAAATGGTGGGAGTCAAACAGATTCCGGCTTCGCGTATTAATTAAGGCTGGGAGTTTAACATGATTAATCTTTATAATATATGCAAACGTTTAGGAGATTTCAGTTTAAAGAATATTAATTTAAATATAGAAGATAACGAATACTTTGTAATACTGGGCCCAACCGGTACAGGCAAAACGGTTATACTGGAGATAATTGCCGGCATGTACCAGCCGGATAAGGGCGAGGTGTGGATAAATGATCGTAATGTTACCACAGAATATCCGGAGTCCAGGCGTATAGGCTTTGTTTATCAGGATTATATGCTCTTTCCTCATCTTGATGTAAGAGAGAATATTACTTTTGCTTTAAAGCTGAATAAAACCCCCCACAATATTATGAAACAAAAGCTTCAACAGATGGCCGGTCTCTTAAACATCGAAGGGCTATTAAATCGGTATCCCTCTACTTTGAGCGGTGGTGAACAGCAAAGGGTGGCTCTGGCCCGCGCCCTGGTTACCGAACCCGATGTTTTGCTGCTGGATGAACCGTTAAGTGCTCTGGATCCCCGCAGTAAAGAATTGTTTCAGCAGGAATTAAAAAGTATTCATCAGCAAATAAAAACTACCACTATTCATATAACCCATGATTTCAATGAAGCTCTGCTTCTGGCAGATCGCATGGGGATTATGCAAAATGGAGAAATAGTTCAGGTGGGCACTCCCGAAGAGGTATTTCAAAGGCCCCGGTCCCAGTTTGTAGCCGAATTCGTGGGAATGGAGAATATATATAAAGGTGAGATAATTGATAAAAACGGAGAGCAATATGTTAGCATTGCTTCTATATATATAAGAGTAGTGACAAATCTTACCGGTATAGTTAGAGCAGCCATTCGTCCTGAAGACATAATAATATCTCAGGAAAAGTTTATCAGCAGTGCTCAGAATTCAGTTAGTGCGCGCATTATAGAAATAATACCCCGGGGATCTGTCTACAAGTTAGTTCTTGATGCAGGTTTTACAATGACCGCCCTCGTGACCAGACAGGCTCTGGAGGAATTAAATCTGGAATCAGGAAAACATGTCTGGGCAGTCTTCAAGGCTACTGCAGTACATGTATTCTAGACGGACCGGGAGGCGTAATATTGTTACAAAAAAACATCCCGGCGTAACACGCATTTAGAGGCTTTGTCGGTAAAATCTAGATTATTCAGGCTTATTTTCAGCATGGCAGAAAGAGAACTTATTCAGCAGATTATAATTACTAATAACCCAAAAAGAAGGGAGATAATTTTAAATGCAGCGCATTGAAATTGATGACCATATTATCGCCTATAAATATCAATCAACACTTCAGCCTAAAGGTACATTAGTATTCATTCATGGTAGTGGTGGAAATCATCATAAATGGGATGCTCTGATGAACGAACTTCCTCCTGATTTTACAAGAATTGCAATTGATTTACCCGGGCATGGTGTTTCTCCCGGTCCGATTCTTGAATCTGTGGATGCAGCAGCTGTGTTGGTTAGTAAAATTCCTTCCTTATTAAACCTGCCCCGTCCCGTATTTCTGGCAGGGCATTCCATGGGGGCTGCAATCGCGATGACTATAGCTATGGATTATGGAGAGAACATAGATGGCATGATTTTAATTGGCGCAGGTTCCCGTTTACGGGTTTTACCGGCTGTATTGGAAGCGCTGCAAACTGGTCAAAAAGATCCGGCCTTTTTAAAAATATGTTTTGCTCCTGATACACCAAAATATATTGTTGATGCAGAACTCCTGGCTTTTCAGCAGGTACCGGCTGAAGTTCTATATAGTGATTTTAATGCCTGTGATCGTTTTGACCGCAGCAAAGATCTGGGAAAAATAAATATACCGGTTCTTTTGATTGTGGGACAACTTGATCAATTGACTCCGGTAAAATATTCACAGTATCTACATGATCATATACCCGCATCAGAATTAGTCGTTATTCCCCAGGCCGGACATTACGTAATGCTTGAAAAAGCCCTCGAGACTAATCGGGCCATTGCTGATTTTATAGCCGGATAATTAGCTTACGGTTTCACGGGGAAGGAAGATTGATACAAAAACGGTTCCGCTGTAACAGGGAGATTGGGGATGACCGGGATGCTGGAAATGTTTAATACTTTGTTGAATGCTTATGGTCGCAGGCACTGGTGGCCGGCGCAAACCCCCTTTGAAATGATGGTGGGTGCCATTTTGACGCAGAATACTGCCTGGGCCAATGTGGAGAAGGCGATTAGTAATTTTGGTGATTGTTTGTCGCCTGAGTATATTGCCAAGGCCAGCCCGGATGAATTGGCCCGGATAATCCGGCCCAGTGGTTATTATAATCAAAAGCTTCTGCGACTTAAGGCTTTAACCGAGTGGTATAAAAAATACGCGTATGATATAGATAAAGCCAGACAGATAGATGGCTATTTATTGCGTGAGGAATTACTGGCTGTCAAGGGAATAGGGCCTGAAACTGCTGATTCTATTCTGCTTTATGCTCTGGATAAACCCTTTTTTGTAATTGATGCTTATACCAAACGAATTCTTTATCGCCTGGGTTATAATTTACCTGCCGCTTATGACACTCTGCAGCTGCAAATTCAAGCCCTCATTCCGCAGGACATCTATATATATCAGGAGTTCCATGCCTTGATTGTTGAACACGCCAAACGCTATTGCCGCAAGAACCCATTATGCCCGGGCTGCCCGTTGGAAGAAAGATGTTCACAATGCATTTGAGGGAAGCAGGAAGAAGGTCCCCTTTGCTTCTACCCCCCTGCTTCTAAAGCAGGAGTTGTGCGGTTTGGCTGACGATTATGGTTACCAGTATTCCCAGACCCAGGGGGAGCAGGGTGGCCAGCAGGGTCCAGCGCATACTTCCGGTTTCTTTGAAAATGGTGTAAATGGTAGTTCCGCAGGGGAAATGCAATAGGGAAAATAACATTACACACAGGGCAGTAATCCAGGTCCAGCCGTGATCAAGCAGCAATTTACCCAAGGCGTTCAGGCTGTCCAGTTCAATTATATTACCGGCTGACAAGTATCCCATGATTAATATCGGCAGTACAATTTCATTAGCAGGCAAACCCAACAGAAAAGCTATCAGAATAATACCGTCCATGCCCATGATTTTACCTATAGGGTCAAGGAAAGCAGCAATATAAGCGAATATAGTGCTGTCGCCAATCCAACTGTTAGCCAGTATCCAGGTCAGAGCCCCGGCGGGTGCGGCTATGACCACGGCACGCCAGAGTACGAAAAGAGTACGATCCAGCAGGGAACGGATAATGATTTGTCCCAGTTGGGGTTTACGAAACGGTGGCAGCTCCAGAATAAAAAAGGAAGCAATTCCCTGCAGGACAGTCCGGGATAACAGGCTGGAAACCAGCAGGCTGATTATTATGCCAATTATTATGACTGATACTACTGTCAGGGTTGCTATTATGGAGCTATAAGTCCGGGAAACCATGGTGCCCATAAAAATGGTTGCCAGGGCAATCAGGGTGGGAAAGCGGCCGTTGCAAACCGAAAAGGTATTGGTAAGTATGGCAATTAATCTTTCCCGCGGAGATTCGATGATGCGGCAGGATGTAACTCCGGCAGCATTACAGCCAAACCCCATGCACATGGTCAGACATTGTTTGCCGTGGGCTCCTGCCCGGCGAAAGAGGTTATCCATATTAAAGGCTACACGGGGAAGGTAACCCAGATCTTCCAGCAGCGTAAAAAGGGGAAAGAATATTGCCATAGGGGGCAACATGACTGAAACTACCCAGGCCAGGGAACGGTACATACCCAGAATCAGAACTCCGGTTAACCAGTCAGGTGCAGCGGCAGCCGTCATCAGATACAGCAGGTAACCTTCAAGCTTGAAAAGACCAAGTGCCAATAGCTGAGAAGGATAGTTGGCTCCGGATATGGTTATCCACAGAATCAGGGTTAATAATAGTATCATGATAGGGAAACCAGCCCATCTAGAGGTTAGAATGTTATCCAGTTTAAACTCCAGGCTGTTCCTCCAGCTATTCTCATTGCTGACCACCTGGCCGGAAATTTCTTCGGCATGCTGATAAATGCTGCTGACCACCCGATCTCTGATCCGGGAAGCATCATCGGGGAGTATAGGCTCAATTTCGTGAAGCAGCCGTAAGGGATGAATATTTATTGCAGGCATAGGGCGGTCTCTTTCCGGATTATCTGCAGTGGATAGTCTTCAGACTTATGGTTTATCATAATATGTTCCAGGATACTGTAATCTCTCTCCAATATACGCAAAGCCACCCAGCGGCTATTAAGCCATTCCGGTAACCAGGAGGTCAGTTTATCTTCGATTATTTGAATATATGCTTCCAGTTCCGGGTCATAGGTAACCTGTCGGGGCCGGGTAACAATTTTTCCGCTTACCATATCGTGCAGAGTATTTTTTAGCTCCGACAAACCCCTGCCATTTCGCGCTGCTGTTCCTATTACCGGAATTCCTAATTCAGAGGCCAGCCGGTCAATATTCACATGAATTGACTTTCTTTGCGCTTCGTCCAGCAGATTAACGCAGACTACTACCCGGTCAGTAATTTCCAATATTTGCAGTACCAGATTCAGGTTGCGCTCCAGGCAGGTAGCATCACATACTGCCAGGGTTACATCCGGCCTTGAAAAACAGATAAAATCGCGGGCAATTTGCTCATCAGCAGAATTGGCATACAGGGAGTAGGTGCCGGGAAGGTCAACCAGCGTATAGTAATGATTACGATATAAAAAAGTGCCTTCGGCCTTTAATACAGTTTTCCCCGGCCAATTGCCGGTATGTTGATTCAGGCCGGTTAAGCGATTGAAAACAGTGCTTTTACCTACATTGGGATTTCCGGCCAGAGCGATAACGAATTCATTGCGTTCAGGTTGAGGGTTTTCAATCAGGCCGGGCAGGAACGCAGCTTTAATCATAGATATCTCCTTTTATTTTATTCACTATGATTTGACTGGCATCTTCATTTCGCAGGGCAATTAATGCACCTTTAATTAAATAGGCAGTTGGGTTACCGGAGGGGCTGCGGCGAATAACTGTTACTACTGACCCGGGTATCAGGCCCAAATCCAGCAACCGGCGGCGGTTTTTACCATTGGCTGAAATATTTGCAATGCAGGCGCTTTCGCCGACCGCAATATCAGTCAATGCCACGGAATCAGACATTTTAGTTGCACCTCTTTTTCCGGGGTTGGTTATCTGCCCGGTTATGACGCAGGATAGTTTATTACAGCAATATAGGTTAGTATATTAGATTTGTGCAGATTATGTGTTTGTCCTGAGGGAAGTCAGAAGAATAGCTGTTTGTTTAGCCGGCCCTATAGACGAAAGTCAGGCCGATGTATTATATTGAACTCAGAGCAGTATGGAAAAGACAGGCTTTTTTACAAGGGGGAGGAACGATGAGCCATTTTGAGTTAGATAATAACCATCACACGCATACCAGTTTTGATATCCTGTTTAATGCCATTGACGATTTTCTATTTATTATTTCTGAGAATGGAAAGCTAATTGATGCTAATCTGACTGTGCTCAGAGATATAGGTTATAGCCAGGAAGAATTAATGGATATGGACTTGCTTTTATTGCACCCTCCGGAAAGGCGTGATGAGGCTTTAACGGTTTTCCAGGCTATGATGTCCGGAGTGCGTGATGATTGCAATATACCCTTATATACCAAAGCAGGATTGTATATACCAGTTGAAACCCGGGTAGTAAAAGGATTATGGCAGGGGCAGTCTGTATTTTATGGTATCAGTAAAGATCTGACCCGTATAAAACGGGCTAATGACAGGTTTACCAAGGCTTTTAGCATAAGTCCGGCCTTAATGGCTATCAGTAACATTGTCAGCGGGGAATACATAGATGTTAACAACTCTTTTCTAAATGCACTGGAATATAGCCGTGAAGAGGTTATTGGCAGGACTTCTGCAGATTTGGGTGTTTTCTCCTCCGAATCCCGAAATTCACTTCTGGATGAATTAAATCGTACCGGCTATATACGCAATAAGGAGATGACCATATATTCCAAAAACGGCTCTCCGGTCTATGTTATCGCGTCTACAGATTTTTTGGAACTATCCGGGCAGAAGTATTTATTAAGTGTAATGCTGGATATTACCAGAAGAAAGCTGGCTGAACAAAGGCTGCAGGAAAATGAAGAACGATGGTCTTCAGCGTTGGAGTGCAGCGGTAATGGGGTATGGGATTGGGATGCGGTAACTGATACGGTGTTTTTTTCCCGGGAATGGAAAACCATGCTTGGCTATGAAGAGCATGAAGTAGGTAATTCATTACAGGAATGGGATAGCCGCATACATCCCGATGACCGCGAATCTACCATGGTTGAACTGCAAAAACACTTTGACGGTTTAATTCCCCTGTATCAAAGCGAACACCGGCTGCGTGCCAAAGATGGCAGTTATCTGTGGATTTTGGATCGGGGCAAGGTTATCAGTAGGGATGCTAATGGCAAGGTACTGCGCGTTATTGGCACTCATGTTGATATTACCAGCATCAAAGAGTCACAGCTGGAATTGAGCCGTACGCGCAGTCAGTTGAAAGCCATTTTGGATAATCTGCCGTTTATGGCCTGGTTTAAAGACCCCCAGGGAAGATACATTGAAGTTAATCGCGTATATGAGCTTAATGTCGGATTAACTGCTAATGATATTATTGGCAGAACCGATCTGGATATCTGGCCTCAGGAGGCAGCCCTGTCAATTATTGATGATGACCGGCAGGTAATGACCTGCGGTAAACAATTAATTAAAGAAGAAAAGCTGATAGTTAACGGGGTTGAGGGTTTGTTCAGTACTTTCAAGACCCCGGTTTTTAATGAACGGGGGGAAATAATCGGGACCACAGGAATTTCCCGGGATATTACTGAACAGCGACAACTGGAGCACGATCTGCTGGAACAGAAAAATTTTCTTAAATCCATGATTGATGCGGTTCCCGACCTGATTTTTTATAAGGATTTTAACAGTGTGTATTTAGGCTGCAATAGTGCCTTTGCTCACAAGTTTATTGGTATATCGGAAGAAGAGATTGTCGGCAGGACTGATTTTGATTTTGTAAAAGACCCGGAACTGGCCAGGTTTTTTGTTCAGAAAGACCGGGAAATGCTGATGGCCAATAAGACCCGTATGAACGAGGAAACTATCATCCTGGCGAATGGCTCATTGATGGAGGCGGAGACGGTAAAGACTCCTTTTTATAATGAGTACGGGGAAACAATGGGATTAATAGGAGTAACCCGTGATATTACCAAAAGGAAACATGCTCAGGAACAGTTATTATTAAAGGAAAAGATACTGACCAATATTTCGGCGGCTACTAATGAATTGCTGGTAAATAGCGATTTTTATGATGCGATTAGTAAGTGTCTGGCATTATTGGGTGAAGCTACCGGAGTAGACCGGGTATATTTGTTTGAAAATCATTATAAAGACGGGCAGGCTTATACCAGTCATAAAATGGAGTGGAACTCGGGGGCATATGAACCGCAAATTGAGAATCCGGAGCTTCAAAATATGCCCTTTGAAGAGGTTAGCGGTTTTATCGACCCGCTGATAAAAGGGCAGGCACTTCGGGGATTGATTAAGGACTTTAAAGAGGGGCGGGATAAAGAGCTTCTGACTGAACAGGGGATACTGACCATACTGGTATTACCTATTTTTGTTGAAGGATATTTTTGGGGTTATGTGGGTTTTGATGAGTGTAAAATGGAGAGAGACTGGACCGAAGATGAGTTTTCCATCTTAAAAGCGTTCAGTATTACTATTGCTGAAGCCATCGAGCGCAGCAGGATGGAGCAGAAACTGGCCCAGGCCAAAGAGGCTGCAGAAGCTGCCAACAAGGCCAAATCAGCTTTCCTGGCCAATATGTCTCACGAAATCCGTACACCAATGAATGGGATATTGGGATTTTTAAGCTTGTTAAGTGAAACCGGACTTTCCGCTGAACAGCAGGAATATGTGCAGGAGGCTCATTCGGCTTCGGAAGTTTTGCTTTATCTGATAAATGATATTTTGGATTTTTCCAGGATTGAAGCTGGTAAACTCAGAATGGAAGAAATACCATTCCGGTTGAGAAATGCCGTAGAAGATGCCGTATCTTTGCAAAGTCCCCGGGCCCGGGAAAAGGGGCTGGAACTACATGCGCTTATAAAATCCAATGTGCCGGAAGTACTGACAGGTGACCCGGCCCGGCTCAGGCAAATTTTAAATAATTTAATGAGTAATGCGGTTAAGTTCACGCATAGTGGTGAAATACTGGTTACAGTAGAAATGTTGCAGGGTGATGAGAAACAAGTTGAAATTCTGTTTGAAGTAAGTGATACCGGGATAGGTATAGCTGAAACTGATATGCATAAACTGTTTACACCTTTTTCCCAGGTAGACGATTCGGCTACGCGCAAGTATGGAGGTACCGGTCTGGGACTGGCTATTACCAATGAACTGGTGCATCTGATGGGAGGTAATATAACCGTTGCAAGTCAGTCAGGAAAAGGCTCCAAATTTAGTTTTACGGCCCAATTCAGGCCTGCCGATGAACAGGGTGCAGACATTTATGAATACGCCCAACTTGGCGGGAAGCGGCTACTGGTAGTTGATGATAATGCCAGCAATCGAAAAATTATCCGGGCTTATCTGGAAGAAAGCGGCTGTCTGATTGAGGAATGTGACGATGGGGAAAAAGCAGTCAGCATGATATTGGCATCAGCAGGCAGACAACATTTTGATGCTGCCATAATTGATTTTCAAATGCCGGGTATGACTGGTTGTGACCTGGCCATGGCTTTGCAGGCCATCCCCTCTTCCCGGGATATCCGCTTGATTATGCTGACTTCCATAGCCCAGCGGGGGGATATTGATTTTGCCAATGCATGCGGGTTTACCGGTTATTTGACAAAACCGGTAAGAAGAAATGAGTTGCTGGATTGTGTATCCATTGTTCTGGGATTAAAGGAGGAAGCAATTCAGGAATCGATGGTAACCCGCTATACTGCCAGAGAAAACCCTGTACCTGTCCCCTTCAGGTTTCTACTGGTGGAAGATAATGAAATGAACCAGAAGATTATAGTTAAGATGCTGGCTAAATATAATATGTTTTGTGATATTGCCGGTAGTGGCGTGGAAGCTCTTAAAGCCGTACAGGAAAGAGAATATGATCTGATTTTTATGGATTGTCAGATTCCGGATATGGATGGTTATGAAACTACCAGGTGCATACGGAAATGGGAAGGTGAGCGGAGACATATTCCGATTGTGGCCATGACTGCAAACGCCATGGAAGGTGACCGGGAAAAATGTCTGCAGGCGGGGATGGATGATTATATCAGCAAACCGGTTGATTTTAAGTTGCTGCTTAATATTATCAAACGCTATACGGCAGAAAAAAAGAAAAAAGCTGAACAATTACCGGCAATGCTGGAAAAAGCTCTGCAGATATTTATACAGGACAGTGGTCTGGAAGAATCAGATTGCCGGGAACTGTATGAGCAATTGTGGGTTAAACTGCCGGACATAATAAAGCAAATGCAGGATGCTTTAAAAAATGATGATTTTACCAGTTTAAAAATCCTGGCTCATCAACAGAAAGGCTCTGCCGGCACATTGCGCCTGCAAGAGCTGTATGATCAGTTTTTAAAATTGGATCGGCAGGCGGCCGCATTTGATGAAAAAGGCTGTTCGGATATACTGGCAGCAATAGGACAAATGCTTGACTTTTAATGTAAAATTATAACAGTTATAGTTCCAAACCACTGAGAAAGTATTATAAATGCTATCCTGAGCTGCAGGCGACGAAGGATCAGTAACATTACTTTCTGTAAATTTTAACTGCTGGAGGTCTGCAATATGAAAGTGTTGGTAGCTGATGATGATCAGATTACGCGCAAGGTGGTCAGAGCCCTGTTAAACAAATGGGGCTATGAGGCCGTTGAAGCTGAAGATGGGGATCAGGCCTGGCAAATATTGCAACAGGATGATGCACCGCGCTTGATATTGGCTGACTGGATAATGCCCGGCATTGATGGTCCGGAGTTATGCCGGCGGTTGCGAATAAGAAGTGATAGCAGCTACCATTATATTATCCTGCTGACCAGTCGTGACAGCAAAGAGGATATTGTCGGGGGATTAAACGCCGGAGCTGATGATTATATTACCAAGCCGTTCATGACTCAGGAATTGGAGGTGCGCTTACGCATAGGGGTACGCATTCTGGAATTACAGCAATCTTTGCAGGAGTCCCTGGAATTACAGCGTTATCAGGCCCGGCATGATCCACTCACCGGGATTCTTAATCATGGTGAAATACTAAGGATTCTGGAACAGGAAATCGAACGCTCCCGGCGGCAGAATAGCGACCTGGCTGTAATAATGGGGGATCTGGATCATTTTAAAAAGGTTAATGATACCTATGGACATGTGGCCGGGGATGCAGTACTGGTGGAAGTTGCCCAAAGAATCAGAAATAATATTCGTCTTTATGATACGGTTGGCCGCTATGGGGGAGAAGAATTTCTGCTGGTACTGCCCGGATGTTCAGCGGAGGAAGGATGGCAGATTGGGAGGCGTATTCTGAATAATATTGAGCAGCCGGCTATAAAGTTTCAGGAAAATAATATTGCAATTACTATCAGTCTGGGTTTGGCCTGTTTTAAAGCCGGAGGACCAACTAATGCCAGTGGCCTGGTTCAGGCAGCGGATAATGCTCTATATAGGGCCAAGCAAAACGGCCGTAACCGTATGGAAGTCTAAATACCCAGAGACTGTATAGCCAATTCCAATTCCTGACGATCACTTAAAACTTCCTTAAACAAATCACCATGCCGATTAAGGCGCTCCGGCACAGTCTTAATGGTAAATTGAACGGGGTTAATGGAGCTTAATTCCTCCCATTTTATTGGGGTAGAGACGCTGGCGGTGGGACGGGGACGGACACTGTACGGGGCACAAACAGTTTTACCCAGTCCGTTTTGCAAGTAATCAATGTAAATACGCGGTCCTCTATGCTGTACAGAACGCTTAATAGTAGCAATGTCCGGGACTACCCTGCAAATAATAGCGGCAATCGCCTGACTGAAATCCCGTACCCGGGAGTAAGTATAATGATTAACAATCGGAAGGTAGACATGCAAACCCAGCGAGCCTGATGTTTTAGCATATATTCTGAGGCCCAGCTGGTCCATTATTTGTTTGAGCAAATTGGCCACGGTTACGATTTCTGCCCAGGAGTTGTGATTACTGGGATCAAGGTCAAATACGATAAAGTCCGGAAAATCCAAACTGCCGATTTGTGACAGCCAGGGATGAATTTCAATACAGGCCAGATTAGCCAGCCAGGCCAGATCAGCAGCTGAATTTACCAGAATATAATTCGTGGGTTCGCCTTCACTGCCTGCCCAGGGAAAGGTTTTTATCCAATCAGGAAGATTTGGCGGAGCATTTTTCTGATAAAATGATTTTGCATCAATACCGTTTGGATAACGGGTAAATACCAGCGGGCGTTGATTAATATGCGGGGCTATAAACGGAAAGACTGCCACATAGTAGTCAATCAAGTCTTTTTTGGTGTAACCGTTTTCCGGCCAAAGCACTTTATCAAGATTGCTGAGTACTACTTCCCGTCCGGTAATCTCCAGGGTTCCTGTAATCGCCATTTGAAATTTCCTCCTTATACACGGCAATCTGATTTAGTGGCGTTAATAAATGATTTTATAACTGGAAAACGAAACTGCAGGGAATCAGTCCACTCGAGGAATTCAACCTGCACCGCCAATTGAGGTCTTATGAAATAAGCATTTGAGGGTACAGGATTGGAAAAAGGAGAATGGTCTATTTTAAGCTCAGGCAGTTCCCGGGAAAGCATTTGCCATTGCCCGGAATTCAGACCATTGGCAGCTTTACCGGCAAAACTCAGTTTACCTTCCCTTAATACCCCCAGGAGCAGAGAGTTTACCTGCTGCCCACGCAAAGTATAGCCTCCAACCAGGCAATTCTGATGGCGTAAACATTTTATTTTATACCAGTCCTGATGGTGTTTACCCGGGCAGTACAGGCTGTCTTTGCGTTTGGCTACGATTCCTTCGAGATCGGCAGCTTTTACCGCTGCCAATAAAGTGCTGCCATGGGGAAAACTTTGTACCTGATAAAGATAATCCCGGTCAGTAAATAATTGAGACAATAGGGCAATACGGTTTGATAAAGGCTGGTTTCTTAAGTCTTCACCATTCAGAAATAAAATATCAAATACCATATAGGCAACTGGCAGCCTTCCGGAGAGCAGATTAATGGTTGGCGGATTTGTAGTCCGATCTCTTTGCATAACTGCAGGAAAACTGGGTTTACCATCGCGTAATACCACGATTTCCCCATCCAATATGGCACTATCGGCAGCAACAAGTTCGGGGAGACTTTGTAATTCGGGAAACTGAACAGTTCTAAAGTTACCCCGTTTGTTTATTAAAGATACTTTGGAGTTGTCCATGCCAGCCAGAATTCGTACTCCGTCCCACTTTATCTGGTAGAGAAAATCTTCGCGGTCAAAAACATCATCCCGCTTGACCGGCTCCATGGCTTTATATTCTTTAAGCAGGTTTTCCATATATTAAGTACCGGTTTTGGCCTGTTTACCCCTGCCAGTTTTTTTCTTTTTGCTTTCCGCTGCTTTCTTTTCTTCGGCCAGCTTAACACTGGCTTGCAGGGCTTCCAGCAAGTCGACTACTTTACCCCCCTGTGGTTCAGGAGCCGGACTGACAAATTCCTGACCGGCAATTTTAGCCTCAATCATTTCCCATAATGCCTGACGATAATCATCTTCATAACGGGCAGGTTCAAAATCAATCGACAGGTTCTCAATCAAGTCCACTGCCATTTTAATTTCGTTATCATGCAGTTTTTCAATGGAAACTCCCTTGCTTAGAGCGGCGGGAGATCTGATTTCATCAGGATAAAAAATAGTCTCCATGACTAATTGGTCATCCTTTACCCGCAGAGCTGCCAGAGACTGTTTGGAACGGATGATGATTTTGGCGATGGCGATTTTACCGGTTTTGCGCATAGCTTCGACGATAAGCGTATAGGCTTTATCACCGCCTGAAGAAGGTTCAAGATAATAGCTTTTATCAAAATAAATCGGATCAACCTGCTCCAGTTTTACGAAATCCAGAATATCAATGGTTTTGGTGTTTTCCTGCGGAATACGGGCTAAATCTTCTTCGCTGATAACGATGTAACTGCCTTTTTGAAATTCATAACCTTTAACCAGTTCATCAGGTTTTATCTCTTTTTCACATTTGGAGCAGACTTTTCTGTAATTGACCGGTGCCATACATTCCTGATGCAGATAATGAAATTTGAGGTCCTTGTTTTCAGTAGCCACATACATGCTTACCGGGATATTGACCAGACCAAAACTTACGGCACCTTTCCACAGCGTTTTCATAAATGGCCTCCTTTCAGCTCCTATTAATATGTAGCATCTATGGTTTAGCAGAAATTTATGCGCTTTCGGAACATCAATTTATATAACTTGAGCAGTTATGTACCTTTAACTTGTTGCGAGTAAGGCTGAATGCTATGATGAATTGAAATAAGAAAGCTGAAAAGCTGATGGCTTTAGCTTAAAATAAACGAGGTGTAATTGATGATAACGGAAGATTTAATCCAAAGAATAAATGAATTGGCCTCCAAAAAGAAAACGGTGGGGCTTTCGGAAAAAGAACTGGCTGAACAGAAAAAACTGTATAAAATTTATCTGGCTTCAGTTCGCCAACAGGTTGTCACCCGGCTGGATGAGGCTGGTATCAAGCCCGAAGACCATGAGCATCATTGCTGTGATAATAATTGCGGACATAATCATCACCATCACGAACCGAATTGCAATCATGGCAGGCATAAATAGCCGGAAATATTAAAAGAGTCAGGGGACACCCCTGACTCTTTATGGTTAATCCTAAATGGGTTCGTTATGCTTCCATTTGCCGCTGTGGCCTTTGCTGCCGTCCTTATAATAAACGGTACCCTCTCCATGCCTTAAACCATTCAGGTATTCGCCTTCATAACGCAGGGTTCCGTCAGGATAGTATTCTTTTCCATACCCCTCCTGTTTACCGTTAACCCAGTCGCCCTCGTACATACCGCCATTACGGAAGACGGCTTTGCCTTTGCCGTTTGGTTTCCCCTCTTTAACATCACCGATATAATCCACCTTAACTGTGTAACGTAATTCCAGATCAACTATTTCTGCCATTATAAGACCCCCCATCATAATATTTAGTCTTATCTGATTCAATAATAACATGCTGGCAGTAATTTTGGAAAAGTATTCTATTAAAGTAAAAACCCCAACAAGTATCTTTTGGCAATCCCGGCCCGCTTGACTTAAACCATAAACCTGTTTATTATAATAGAACAAATGTTCGCAAAGGGGCCTGAGAGATGGGGGATAGAGTTATACTGCATGCTGACCTTAATAATTTTTATGCTTCGGTTGAATGCCTCCATCGGCCGGAAATACGCGATAAACCGGTAGCAGTCTGCGGTGATCCGGCAGCCCGGCATGGTATTGTACTGGCTAAGAATTATCCGGCCAAAGCCACCGGCATTAAAACTGGTGAGGTAATCTGGCAGGCCCGGCAAAAATGTCCGCAACTGGTGGTGGTCCCCCCCAATTATAGCCTTTATCTGCGTTTTGGTCGTATGGCCCGCAGTATTTACAGCAGCTATACTGATCAGGTAGAACCGTTTGGTTTGGACGAAGCCTGGCTGGATGTATCCGGAAGCACTCATATTTTTGGTGACGGTATCCGTATAGCCAACCAAATCAGAGAACGAATCAAATCTGAACTGGGCATAACTGCATCGGTAGGGGTTAGTTACAACAAGATATTTGCCAAACTGGGCAGTGATATGAAAAAACCTGATGCTACTACGGTTATTAGCCGCGATAATTTTAAACAGGTGGTATGGCCCCTGCCGGCCGGGGATTTGCTTTATGTAGGCCGGGCTACCGGACATAAACTGGCTCGCCGCGGGATCAGCACCATTGGGGATATTGCCGGTACTGATCCCGGGTATCTGCGTTCATTTCTGGGGAAATGGGGTGAGGTATTATGGTCTTTTGCCAATGGCCATGACAGCTCAGCAGTAGTACATCAGGGAGAGGAATCCCTGATAAAAAGTGTGGGAAACAGTATTACCGCCCCACGTGACCTGGAAACCGATGAAGATGTACAAATGATATTTTATGTTCTGAGCGAAAGCGTCGCTGCTCGTATGCGTGAACATGGATTTAAATGTCGTACCGTACAGATTCAGATTCGGGATAAAGACCTGTTCAGTTTTGTTGCCCAGGGTAAATTTTTAAGGCCTGCTTATGTCTCTACTGACCTGGCTGAAAAAGCCATGGAGCTTTTTCGGGATAATTATTCCTGGTCAAACCCTATCCGCAGCGTGGGAGTACGGGGATGTGATCTGGTCTCTGCCGACAGTCATGAGCAGCTTTCACTGTTTGAAGATGAGGCCCGACGAATAAAACAGGATAAAATTGAGGCTACAGTTGATGTATTGCGTAACCGTTTTGGCCATTTCTCCATCCAACGGGCAGTTTTATTAAATGATAACGACCTGAGGACCATAAACCCCAAAGAAGACCATATTATCCACCCGGTAGCATTTTTTAAGGAAGGAAGATTACCATAATGGAGGAAATAAATTATCACCATCCTCATAAAGTATATGTAAGTGTAAAAGCCGTTTTCTATCCCGATGGCGGATTTAAACCAGTTTCGTTTATCTGGGAGGACGGTCAGGAGTACGAAATAAACAAAGTAACCGATATTCGGCGGGCAGCCAGTCTAAAAGCAGGTGGGGCCGGCATTCGTTATACCTGCAGGGTAGAAAATCGGGAAGTTTATTTATTTTTGGAGGAAGACCGCTGGTTTATGGAGAAAAGATGAGATTAAGTTGAGATAAGCCTGCTATTAATTTTATGAGGAGAGGATAACAGATGGGTTTTTTCGTCAGTGTATGGGCCAGTATTTCCGACCCGGGTGCTTATCCGGAATTGATTCGGAAGACTACCGGGAAGTGTATGCTTTATCTGATCTTGCTGGTACTATTATTTGGCACACCGGTATTGCTGAAAATGTCATATTCCTATAATCAGGGGATTGACAGCCTGATAGTTGCTGCCGAAAAGGAAGTACCCGACTTTCAATTTGCTAATGGCGAACTGGAAGTATTTGCTGATATGCCGATTATAATTGATGGTGGAGCTGAACAGGTCATTATTATTGATACTACCGGAAACACTGCTGCAACTATTCTTCAGGAGTATGAATCCGGTTTTTTTGTTGGCCGTCATGAAGTAGTCAGTAAAGAAAATGCTTACAAAACTGAAACTCTAAATTATGACCAGTTAAAGGAGTTTAGTTTTGACAAAGAAGAGGTTATGCAATGGATACCCTGGTTAAAGGGTTTCTGGATCGTCCTGCTTTTCGGGGGACTGATTACCATGATACTGAGCAAACTACTGGCAACAGTAATCCTGGGTTTATTGGGTTTGTTGCTGGGCAGTATGCAGAGGTACAATTTGACTTATGAACAGGCACTGCGTTTAAGTGCTCATGCCCTGACTACTCCGATAATATTTCAGGCCTGCAAATCTCTGGTCTACCCGGGCATGCCCTTTAGCGGTTTGATTTATTACGGCACCTTTATTATATATATGTGGCTGGCAATAAAAGCCCTGAAAATCGAGGAACCAATCGAATAAGGGTTGACATGTCAACCCCTTTTTTTATTCTGACCCCATTTTTGCAGTGCTGTGTTTCGCATATATGTAAAAGGAGGTTGGAAAATGAAAAAACAATTTATTGCCCTGGTACTATCTTTATGTCTGGTTGGAATAGCCGGCAATGTTGCTTTAGCTAAAAGTGGGCCATCTGATAATGGGGAAGGCTCCCAATATCGCAGTAATGTTTCTTTAACTACAGAAGGGTCATTATTGCTGGATATAAGCGACAAAAAGATAGTACAAAAGCAAAAACATGCTGTCCAGGTAGAGAAGAATCAGAAACAGAACCAAAAACAGAATAATCCCAAGGCCATGCGTTTTGTTCTCGAAATTAACCAGGAGTTTACTGATGTGCAAAATGACTGGTCCCTGGAAGAAGTCCTGGAGGCTATTGCCAAAGGGTTCGTAAAGGGTTACGAAGATGCTACCTTCAGACCCAACTCTTCAGTAAGCAGGCTGGAAACCCTGGTAATGATTATTAATGCCCAGGGATTAAAGGATGAAGTTGCCAACTATACTTTGTCTGATGAGCAAAAAGTATTGCTGGACAAGATCCCTGATTGGGGTAAAAATTATATCGCTGTAGCCCTGGACAAAGGGATTATAACAACAGAGGAACTGGCAAGTTTCAATCCTCAGCAAGCCGCCAAACGTTATGAAGTATGTCTGTATATGAGCAGGATAGTTGAGAGTGACAATAGTAACAAATCAACTGAAACCAAAATATTTACTGATGAGGAGCAGATTCCTGCCCATTCAGCCAAACAGGTTCGCCAGATGTATATGAATGGCATAATCAAGGGTTATCCTGATGGTTCATTTCAACCTATGAAGGCGGTCAAGAGAAGTGAAATGGTCTCCATGCTTAACAAATTGGATGATACTCAAATAAAAGGTTTCGAAAACTCAACCATTAAAGGCACCATTAAATCGGTTGTGGTAACCGAAGGTGGTTATAAACTTACTGTTGAAACTAAAAAGGGTGAAACAGTAGAACTAACAACCAACTCAAATACGAAGCTGATTTACCAGGGGAAAATGCTGGATACTAATATAACTATAGAGAGTTCCCAACAGGTAAAAGTATTACTGGATGAAAATGGGGACGCCGTTCTGGTCAAAGTTTCAGCAGATGCTGCCTTAACTGAAGATAATGAAGATGAAGATGACGATGATGACGACGACGATGATGACGACGACGACGACGATGACGATGATGATGACGACGACGACGATGACGATGATGATGATGACGATGATGAAGATGACTAAGCTTTAAGATTATGCTTCCTGAACCCCGATCAGTTAATATAGTTTGCCGGTGGGGGCTGTAAGGTTCTCCACCGGTTATAAATCTTACCGGGGAGCTATTTGAAATCATGTGCTAAAATCGGAGCAGATAAAATACATTTTTCCCGGGAGGTTAGCAGATGTATTCTCCTGAACAGACCAGCCTCAGCAGTATGTTGGACCAGGTCTGGAAAGATTATCACAACGGGGATAAAGAAGCCCTGGATAATATCTATGAACACTTAATGCCGTTTTGCCTGCGGGTGTCTTCCAAAACCTGCGGACGATATATATCTGATCATGATGAAGAGGCCAGTATTGCACGCCTGGCCATTATAGAAACTCTGGAAAAATATGACCCGGATAAAGGCTCAGGACTGGTATTTCTTGGGCAGACGATCAGAACCCGCATAATTGATTATAAACGTAAAGAGAAAAAACACAGCTTGCTGCCCGTTACATTTCTAACCAGGAATGGGAGCAGTCTTACCGGGGACGTTGAAGAGTGCTTTTTTGAGGAGATTTTAGATGATTTGGCCAGAAGCCAGGAAATTGAAAAATTGAAATCCATACTTGGTGAATTTAATATAGGTTTTGAAGAACTTGTCCAGGTTTCACCCCGCCAGACCAGGAGCAGGCAAAATGTTAACCGTATTATAGATATAATTGTTGCCGATGATGAACTCAGCAGTTATTTAATGGAGAAAAAGATGCTGCCTATGAAGGATATGGAAGAGACCTGGCAGGTAAACCGTAAATTAGCTGACCGCTACCGAAAATACATAATAACTGCTGTAATTATTCAATTAAACGATTTTCCTTATTTAAGAAGCTTTATTTTACCGGAAGCCAGGGGGGAACAAAAATGGCAAACAGAAAAGGCATAGTAATGGAGACTGGTAAAGGCTGGGCCATAATTCTCATGGATAATGGAGAATATCAAAAGATAAAGACTAACGATTTTCTGGAAGTTGGAGAACAATATCAGGAAAAATTCCGTTTGCCATTGAGCTATATAGCTGCAGCTGTCATTTTACTGGCATTGAGCCTGACCACTCTGGATTATTATTCCGTCAAAACCTATGCTCAGGTTTCATCCCTGGCAGAACTGGGGGTAAACCGCTGGGGAAGAGTAGTTTCAGTCCAGGCAAATAATGAAGCTGGTCAGCAGATATTAAATATGGTTGAAGTTAAAAATGATACCCTGGAAGTTGCGGTGGAAAAAATATATACCCATACTTTAAAGGATGAGCAGGATAACCGGCTATCGGTGAATAAACCGGAAATATCAGTTATCGGGCCCGATAGAAAAGAGACCAAACTGGAAGAGAAAATGCTAAAGAAGATTGATCAGGGGTTAAAACAGGCTGAGAAGGCCAGAAAAAAAGTAAACAGCAAAGAACACACCGATTATGACTTTCATGAAGATGAACCTGATTATAGAGGTGAAGATATAGATATTCATGAAATATGGGAAGATGGCGACTTGGACAGGGATAATTTGGATATTGGCAAAAACAACAAAAGTTTACACAATGAACAGGAACAGCTAATAATAAAAATTGATAAAAAGCATGATATTATAACCAAAGATAAGCAGCTTCTGCCACTGGAATCCAGACGAAATTATAATAGTTATAAAAACAAATATGATAAAGATAATGAAGATAGTTATGACGATGATGACGACGATGACGACGATGACGATGATTATGAAGAGGATGTAATATTAAAGATAAATAACTGATTTTGCAGGTTAATCAGGTTGATTAGTATTTACAAAATGACGGAGTGTTGCCTTAATATAACTGCCGCTTCAATGATTGACTTAATGAAATATTTATGGTAAAATTTTGCTCAATTTACTAAGGGGTGGTATCTTTAATTGGATGATTTGCCGGAACGAAGGGCTATAAAATTTGTTGTGTCTTTAAAACAAGTGACATCTAATCAGGAGCAGGTATTCGTATCTGTTTTTGTTTAAATGGCGCTTTTTTTAACCTCTATTTATATATAATAGGGGGAAGGATTGGCGGCCGATGTTCTTTTTAAGATATTAAATATTTAAATTTAAGCTTGTTAAATACATTATCATTGGAATTTTAGGAGGTTATATTTTGCCTGACCCGGATCCAATATTATGGCCATTGATTTTACAATTTATTTTGATTCTTATTAATGCTCTATTTGCCGGCGCTGAAATTGCAGTTATCTCAATGAATGACAACAAACTGGCTAAACTTACAGCTATGGGTGATAAACGGGCCATGCGGCTTTCGGAGCTAACCGCCCAGCCGGCCCGTTTTCTATCTACTATTCAGGTTGGTATTACCCTGGCCGGATTTCTGGCCAGCGCTTTTGCCGCCAATAATTTTTCCGGAATGATGGTAGATTGGCTGGTTGGATTGGGAGTAACCGTCTCACCTGCTAAACTTGATACCATAGCAGTGGTTACGATAACTTTGATTTTATCCTATTTTACTTTGGTATTAGGGGAACTGGTTCCCAAACGCATAGCCATGAGAAAGGCGGAACAGCTGGCCCTGGCCATGTCTGGCCTGATTTATTTTATTGCCAGACTGTTTGCACCGGTTGTCTGGCTGTTGACCGTTTCAACCAATAGTATACTTAGGCTGTTGGGTATGGACCCGCATGCTGATGATGAAGTAATTACCGAAGAAGAAATTCGTATGATGGTTGATGCCGGCAGTGAAAAAGGTGCTATCAGTCATAACGAAAAGGATATGATCCAGAATATATTTGAGTTTAACGATAAAAATGCGGAAGATATTATGACTCACAGGACGGAAGTTTCTGTTCTGTGGATGGATGAAAGTGACGAACAATGGGAGTTGACCATAACGGAAAGCAAACATTCAATTTATCCGGTATGTGATGGCAGTACCGATAATATTATCGGAGTTTTAAAGGCCAAAGAGTATTTTCGTATTAAAGAACGAACCCGGGAAAAAGTTTTGGAAACTGCTGTCAAACCCGCCTGGTTTGTTCCGGAAACCGTCAGGGCCGATGTATTGTTTCGTAATATGAAGGATAGCCGTAATCATTTTGCAATTGTACTGGACGAATATGGCGGTATGAATGGCATTATTACGATGAATGATTTACTGGAAGAGATTGTGGGAGAACTGGATGATGATGATTCAATCCCTGAGGAACCTCCAATGATGGAGCGAATTGATTCGCAAACCTGGAAAATACAGGGCTCAGCTCCTTTAGATATGGTTTCAGTACAGTTGGGCATTGTATTGCCGGAAGATGAATATGATACTTTTGGCGGTTTGATATTTGGATTGTTAGGTACGGTGCCGGATGATGGCAGCACACCTGAGTTGGAAGAATACGGGATGAATATCAAGGTTACTGATATAAGGAATCACCGTCTGGAAACTGCCGTGGTTTACCTCGAACCACAGCCCTCCAATCGGAGCAGGAATGATGTACAGTGAAAACCTGCTAAGACATTGTTATTAAGACTCATATTCCCCGGTTAAAACTATGGGAGGCGCAAATGCCAATGACTGTTAACCAGACAATGAAAAAATTTTTTGGTTTTACGGAGTTTAAACCGGGCCAACAGGAGATAGTTGACAGCATTCTCAGCAAACATGATACGGTGGCAATTTTGCCTACTGGAGGCGGAAAATCATTATGTTATCAACTGCCTGCCTTAATGTTGCCGGGAGTAACTCTGGTAATATCGCCACTTATAGCTTTGATGAAAGATCAGGTTGATTCCCTTGGCATGCAAGGTATTTCATCATCTTACATAAATAGCTCACTAAATGCTGCCCAGGTTAAGGAGCGTCTTTATCAAGCTTGCCGGGGTAAATATCGCCTGCTTTATGTGGCCCCGGAACGTCTGCAATCTGAGCAATTTGACAATATAATGCGGGAGCTGCCGCTGTCTCTCATAGCTATAGATGAGGCGCATTGTGTGTCTCAGTGGGGGCATGATTTCCGCCCCAGTTTTTTGAGTATAGGCTCGTGGGTAGCCTCCCTGAAACAGCGGCCTTTATTGGCGGCATTTACAGCGACGGCAACTACCCGCGTACGGGAAGATATTATTAATGGTTTGGGATTGCAGCAACCCCGTATATATATAAATAGTTTTGATCGTCCCAATTTGCGATTTTCGGTTGAAAAAAGCGGGGGCCGCAGTCGGTTTATCAGGGAATACCTGCAGTCGCACCCGGGACAGGCAGGCATTATTTATGCAGCCACCCGCAAGGAAGCAGACAGTCTGTACCAGGAACTAAGCGCCCGGGGTTTATCGGTTAGCAAATATCATGCCGGAATGAGCAATGGGGAAAGAAACACTGCTCAGGAAGATTTTATCCATGATCGGGTCCAGGCTATTGTGGCTACCAATGCTTTTGGTCTGGGGATAGACAAGTCCAATGCCCGTTTTGTCATCCATCACAATATGCCCCGTCATTTGGAAGCATATTATCAGGAGGCTGGCCGGGCCGGGCGTGATGGAGAGGCGGCTGACTGCATTCTGCTTTACCAGCCTGCTGATATCCAGGTTCAGAAATATTTAATTGAGCAAAGTGTTCTGTCACCGGAGCGTAAAGGGATAGAATATGGCAAGCTGCAGAGTATGATTGATTATTGCCATACTTCTGCCTGTTTGCGCACATATATTCTCAATTATTTCGGAGAAACTCCGCTGACTGATAACTGTACCAACTGTACCAATTGCCTTGAGTACGAATTACGCGATATGACTGTGGAGGCACAGAAGGTTTTATCCTGCGTTTACCGCATGCGGCAACAATATGGTATATCACTGGTGGCTGCAGTATTGGCAGGTTCAAAACAAAAGCGGGTTTTGCAATCAGGTTTCGACCGGCTATCCACTTATGGTATTATGAGTGATTGGCAGACCCGGCAGATAGTTGAATTCATAAATTTGCTGATAGCGGAAGGATATTTGAGCAGCAGCGGCGGAAAATACCCGGTAGTTATGTTGACGCCGGCTGCGAATCCTGTTTTGCGCGGCCAGGAGAAACTGATGATCAGGATGATACCGAAGCCTGCCATTGACATTGATACTGATAACGATGTGTTTGAGGCTTTACGGGCTCTGCGCTATACTATAGCTCAACAGGAGCAAGTACCTCCTTATGTGGTTTTTGCTGACAGTACGCTGCGGGAAATGGCGTCCTTTATGCCGCGGAATCCGGAAGCCCTTTTGCAAATTACCGGGGTTGGTGAATTAAAGCTGAAAAAATACGGACAGCGGTTTATCGAGGTGATATGCCGTTATATTCCCGATGATGATATTGAAGACCTGCCGGGAAAAACCGAAGCCAGGCCGTCTAACGCTGTAAACAGTAAAAAAGGCAGAAGCATCCCTTCCCGCAATCCCAAAATACCCACCCATGTGATTAGCTGGCAGATGTACAGTGAAGGTAAAAGTCTTAAGGAAATTGCCCGTGAACGGGACCTGACCGTGAATACCATCCAAAGTCATCTGGTCCGGGCGGCTATGGCCGGTTATGCGATGAAATGGGAACAATTTATTTCTAACCCCCAGGAGGAACTGATTTTACAGACAGTGGGTGAAACCGGAACGGAAAGATTGGCACCTGTTAAGGAAGCATTACCGGAAGATATTGATTATTTCATGATAAGGCTGGCGCTTATAAAAAATGGACTTTTACGCTGACGCGTCTTTTGATCTAACTGAACATAGTGGCTTATACCTTCTTAAGGGGGGAATGGTTATGAAAGTATTACATACCTCAGACTGGCATCTGGGCCGGTCCCTGTACGGGCGCAAACGATATGATGAGTTTGACGCCTTTTTGGATTGGCTGGCCCAACTGCTGGAGCAGGAGCATATTGATGTATTACTGGTAGCCGGGGATATTTTTGATACTGCTACTCCCGGCAATCGGGCCCAGGAGTTGTATTACCAATTTTTGTGCCGGGCAGCCGAATCATCCTGCCGGCATGTAGTAATAACAGCCGGCAACCATGATTCCCCTTCTTTTCTGAATGCTCCCCGTGATTTACTGCGCCATCTGCAGGTTTACATAGCAGGGAGTATTGGAGAACGCCCGGAAGAGGAAGTTCTGCTGTTAAAGGATGCCAATGGGGAAGCAGAATTAATCGTTTGTGCAGTTCCATATCTGCGTGATCGGGATATCCGCAGCGTGGAAGCCGGGGAAACCCCGGAAGATAAGGAACGAAAGCTGATTGAGGGGATTCGCGGACATTATGCTCTGGTGGCCAGGCAGGCTCAGGATGTTCTGAAAGAGTTGGAAAAGCCGGTTCCGGTTGTAGCTATGGGTCACTTGTTTGCTGCCGGCGGAAGCAAGGTGGAGGGTGACGGGGTCAGGGACTTGTATGTAGGCACTTTGGTCCATGTGGGAGCAGATATATTTTCGACAGAATTTGATTATGTAGCCCTGGGGCATTTACATACTGCCCAGCTGGTTGCGGGTCAGGAAAATATTCGTTATTGCGGGACGCCTCTGCCCATGAGTTTTGGTGAAGCTTCCCGGGACAAGCAGGTTATTACGATAAATTTTAATGAGGGCCGGATGAAAATTACTCCGCTTTCGGTTCCGCTTTTCCAGGCCCTGCAAAGTATCCGCGGTGATTGGCAGCAGGTTGAGCAGCAAATTGTTTTGCTTAAGTCCGAAGCACAGAGGGTATGGCTGGAAATTATTTATGAAGGTGCGGAAATAATAAGTGATTTACGGGAAAAGCTGGACGAATTGGTAGCCGATACCGACCTGGAAATTCTGCGTGTGAAAAACAATCGTCTCTGGGAGCAGGACAAGAGCCTCCTGGGTGAGGGGGAAATGCTCAGTGAGCTGGATGTCACTGAAGTTTTCGAATTATGTTTGCAAGCCCACGATGTAGAAGATGAGCAACGCGAGGAGTTGCTAAAGTTATATAACGAAGTGGTTGATTTGTTAAATACAGAAGACTTAAGGGCAGAATAGGAGGGAACAGGGTGAAAATTCATCAGATACGCTTTCAAAACCTGAATTCCCTTATCGGAGAGTGGAGTATAGATTTATCCCACCCGGCTTATCTGTCGGATGGCATATTTGCCATTACCGGGCCCACCGGGGCCGGTAAAACCTCCATTCTGGATGCTATCTGTCTGGCCTTGTACGGGCGTACCCCGCGTCTGGCCAGTATAAACAGCAATAGTAATGAGATTATGTCCCGTCATACCGGCAGTTGTTATGCGGAGATAACCTTTGAGACCCGGGAAGGACAGTATCGTTGTCACTGGAGCCAGCAACGGGCCAGAAAAAAACCGGATGGCAATCTGCAAGCCCATAAACATGAGATAGTTGATGCCCGTACCGGTCAGGTATTGGAGAATAAAATCCGGGATGTAGCTGCTCGGGTAGAAGAAATTACCGGCATGAATTTTAACCAGTTTACGCGGGCCATGCTGTTGGCCCAGGGGGCTTTTGCAGCTTTTCTGCAGGCCTCAGCTGATGAACGGGCCCCCATTTTAGAATCGATAACCGGCACGGAAATTTACAGTGAAATTTCCAGAAAAGTGCATGAAAGAAGTCGGGAAGAAAAAAACCGTCTGGAAGTTCTGCAGGCAGAAACAACTGGCATGAAGCTGTTAAGTGCCTCCGAAGAAGAACAGCTGCAGGATGAATGGCAACTTAAAATCACCCATGAAAAAGAACAGCAGCAACAACTTGCGAATATGCGGGAAGCATTGGCCTGGCTGGAAAAGCTGAATGAACTGGAAAGTGAAATTAAAACCATTGATCAGCAATGGCAGGATTATTTACAGCAGCAGGCAGCATTTCAGCCCGAACAGGACCGACTGCTGGCGGCGCGGCAGGCATCAGCCTTAGATGTGTCCTATGCCAATCTTTGCAATGCCAGGCAATCACAAAAGGATGATACGACCAGTCTGATTAAAGTCAGGCAGGATTTGCCCGGGCAGAAGGAGGCGCTGCAGAAGGCGGTGCAGGCCTGGCAGGAGGCCGGCAATAAGCTGCAGGAATTAAAAATATTACGCAGGTCGGAAGGGGAAACGGCTAAAAGAGTAAGGGAAATAGATGTTTTAATCAGGCAGCTTCAACAGCAGATGGAAGAAATCCAGTCGGTTATTGCAACAGCTGAGCTGGAGTGTTCAGATTTACAGACCAAAATAGCTGAGCAGCAAAAGAATTTGCAGGATAAGCAAAAAAACCGGGACGAAATTGAAAAATACTGCATAGATAACCGTCATGATGCCGGTCTGGTTGGCGGTCTCACTGGAATAACCCGTAGTTTTAATCAATTGATGGACTTATCGGCTGCTTTAAAAAACAAGCAGGCAGAATGGCTAACCAATGAAGAAAACTTGCAGATTCTAACCATATCCCAACAGGAAATTGCGGTTGCCTGTGAAAATAATCGTGCCGCTATGGAAAGGCAGTATAGAGTATTAAAAAATAATCAGGACAGTTTAAACGCCAGCCTGCAAGGACATCGGTTAAGCTGGTGGCGTACCAGATTAGATGACTACAGGTATAGGGAAAACCGAATGGCAGAGTTGAAACAGATTCTAACTAAAGTTAGTCAGTTGGATAGTGAATTGGTAAATAACCGGCGGTTGATCGAGCAACTGGAACAACAGCAGCAGCAGTTGATAACTGCAATAGAAGCAGGCGAAGAAGAAGCCGGAAACCTGGAACGGGAAGCGGCCCATCTGGAAACCCAGGTAATGCTACTGAATCGTATTCAAGACCTGGAAGAAGAACGGAGCAGATTGGAAGACGGCAAAGCCTGTCCGTTATGCGGGTCTACCGAACATCCCTTTGCCAGTGGAAATGTACCGCAGTTGGATGAAACTGAACAAAATCTGCATGCGTCCCGACAGCTGTTGAAAAAGGTTAATCAGGAAATACAGCAGGGAAAAATAGAAGTGGCCAAAGTAAATAACCGGCTGGAAAATACGCTTAAAGCAGTGCAGGATAATGAGCAGCTTATGCGAAATGAGTCTGAGTTGCAGAATGTGGTTATGGCTGAATTGAATCTCCAATTTAGTGAAGAGAATATGGTTGCAGAAATTGAATCGTTATTGCTTGTAAATGAGCAAAACATTATTGAGTATAATGAAAAAATTATTGCCATGGAAACTTCAGAGGAAGCGATAAAGGAATTAAGTGCCGGCTATGATGAAGCGCAAACTATGTTCAAAAACTCGGAATTGCAGCTGCAGCAGTCCAGCTGGCAGCAGCAACAGGCCTGCAAAGATAATGAACGACTGCAACGGGAGTACCGGAATATAAAATCTGAAGTGCTTAATTTACAGGCGGCAGTATTAAAGGAATTAGCCCCCTATGATATTTCAGAGCTTCCCCTGGATGGACTGGCGGAAATAATTGAAGGTCTGAGGCAACGCAAGGATTTGTGGGAGTATAATCAGACCGAGGGCTTGCGTTTGGAAAAAGATATTAGCGCTGGCCAAAATGAACTGGAAATAAAACAGTTCCGCTGGCAAACCGGCAAAAATGCTATACAGAGCAACCAAATCAGGCTGGACGGACTCGGGGAACAATGCCAGGTGCAGCGGAAGGTCCGTTTTGAATTATATGCTGACCGTAATCCGGACAGGGAAGAGGAGCGTCTGGATAAAGAAATAAATATAGCTGAGGATAGAGTAGGACAGGCGCGTGATTATGTGGAAGAACTAAAACAACACCTGAATCATTTACAAAAGCAGGAGGAAAAACTAGGTGATGATGTGCAAAAGCGTTCACTGGAATTACAGACTATGGAGCAGGATTTCATAGCTGGTTTGCAGCAGACTGGTTTTAATGAGGAAGAAAATTATTTACAGGCCTGTTTACCTGCAGATGAGCAGGAATCACTATCCTTACAAATGGAACAATTTGAAAAGGAAAAAACCGGGTTGCAAACCCGTCTGGCTGACCGCCAGGATAAACTGCAGCAGGAAAAAGATAAACAGATAACCAATCAGTCTTATGAGGTTTTACAGGCTGGTTTACCTGTCTGTGCTCAGGAGTTGAGTGATTTACAGGATAGTATCCGTGATATTCGGAGAACTCTGCAGGAAAACGACCACTCCCGCAAACAGATGCAGGAACATCTTAAGAAGATAGAAATTCAAAATGAACAACTGCGAGGCTGGCAGGTTTTACATGATTTAATTGGCTCGGCAGATGGTAAGAAGTATCGCAATTTTGCCCAGGGTTTGAGCTTTGATATTATGATAAACCATGCCAACCGTCAACTGCAGAAAATGAGTGACCGTTACAGGCTGGTACGCAGCTATGACCAGAACCTGGAGTTAAATGTTATTGATCACTATCAGGCGGGAGAGATTCGTTCTACCGCCAACTTGTCCGGAGGCGAGAGTTTCCTGGTCAGTCTGGCCCTGGCCCTGGGTTTGTCCGGTATGGCCAGTCATAAGGTTAGCGTAGACTCATTGTTCCTGGATGAAGGATTTGGAGCTCTGGATGAAGATACCCTTGATACCGCCCTGACTACCCTGGCGGAACTACAGCAGGATGGCAAGCTGATTGGTGTAATTTCGCATGTTCCCGCCCTGAAGGAGAGAATAAGCACTCGGATACAGGTGATTTCTCAATCCGGAGGCCGCAGTATATTGCAGGGCCCGGGCGTTTTTCGGGAATGAAACAGCATCCTGATATAGTATACCCTTAAATAAGTTAAGCCCCGGCCTTTTGAAACAGAGCCGGGGCTTTAAGGTTTAAATTGGTATTTAAATCTACCAGTCCAGACCTCTGAGCAAGGTAAGCAGAAGGGTCAGGGATTCGGCACGGTTTATAGTCTGGTTGGGACGAAGGGTTCCATCCGGATAACCATTGATGGTACCCTGAGCTACTTTGCCAACAGCCCAGCCGGGAACTTGACTGTAATCTGAGTAAGTACTCAGGTCAGCTGGAGTTCCAAATCCGGGAACATTTTTCAAAGCATTGGAAATAATAACCGCAGCTTCAATTCTGGTTAACTGGTCGTTGGGGGCAAAACGATCACCTTTACCACTAACCAGACCAGCTTTGGTCATAGCTGCAACATATGGTCTGGCCCATTCAGGAATTTGATCAGCATCGCTATATTTAGCCTGCAAAATCTGGTCATTCTCTGCGGCAGTCATATAGGTAATGCTGCTATAAAGATGCGTGTCGCCGGGTGCCAGGCCAAGTATTCTGGATACTGCTGCCGTAAGCTCGGAACGAATAATGATACGGTCCAGACCCGCCGGACGGGTAAGGCTATTGGGATTCTGAGGGTCAGGATAACCTTCCAGAAGTCCCAGCCCGTTCATGCGATTGGCAATTTTTTCAGCCCAATGTCCACCGATATCAGTGAAGTTTGGCTGAATGCATCCCATGACTACAAACCATCCGGAATAATTGCCGTCGTTAAGAACTTTTACTTTACCGTTTGCAACCGGATAAGTAGTAAGTGCCACCCATTTTTGATAGCTGGTATTCCAATAGAATGCTTTTGGATAACGATCCGGATTAGTATCCATTTTGCTCTGATCAAAATCGATAAAAAACTCATTTCCGGGGTTACCTAAATTTTGAGGATCGCAAAGTGTTATATAACCTGGCTGCCGGTCGATCATTTTGCCGTCAGGCAGATTTTCAGTTGGCGGGGGAATTTCATTTTCAAGCACAATTAGTACGGCATCATCGCTTAGCTCCATAATGCTCGATTCTCCATTAATGGCTTCCTGAACCGGATTATAGGTGGCAGTAACCGTGGTAGTACCCTCACTGGTACCCTGGTATTTTCCTTTGGCTACCGGGTTGGCAATATTCTCTGCAATAGCCCAGCTACAGATGGAAGTTACATCATCACCGGCAGCATTATCCGAACTGTATAACGTGGCAGTATACTGCCGGGATTCTCCAACCATTATAGTAGCTGTTGGAGGAGTGACTTCCAACCAGTATCTGGTTGTCTTGTCTTTCACTTCCAGAGTGGCTCTGGCAAGAAGATCCAGTGGGGGAACATAATGTGTAGCAACTGGAGAAGCCTTATAATAATGGGCGGTAACTATGGCATTACCGATAGCAATACCCTGGAAAAGGCCCTGATCCTGTAGTTCGGCAATTGGATTATTAATTTCCCAGACACATGCATCAGTTACATCCAGATTAGGCGCATCTCCCAAGGTGTTGCGCAGGTAAGCTCGATATTGCTGGGATTCCCCTTTAAGAATGCTGGCATTGGCAGGCTCAATAACCAGAATTGGTTTTCCTTGTGGTTCGGTAACTGTCAAACCGGCTTCATTGGAGCCTTCAGGGAATCTCTCCCACTTAGCCCATACTATAGTAGTTCCGGCTTTTAAAGCCTTAAATTCGCCTGGTGAGATATTCTGGGCTATTGTACTGTCTCCAATAAACCAGTCGCATAGATTGGTTACATCAGTTACCTTCCCGGCAGCATTCGTTGACATAGCCTTGTAGGTAACTGTTTCTCCTACATCAGCTGACTGGTTGGATGGCAACACTTCCAGATTGGTAATTGGTATTACTAATGCTGCAGAAGCATTAGCCGGGAAAATAAAAGCAGCAATCACGGAAAATGAAATAAGGAATGCCAACAAAAGGACTCTTCGCATAATTGTTTCCTCCTCTTTATAATGAATTAAAGGGTCGATAATTATTAATAAAATTCTAGAAAAAGGATTTAATTTCCTTTATTACAATTTAATATTTTAAAATTTTTAATTTAGGTTATAAGTGTATTTTTTCGGTAGCAAATTACTTGTATTAAATTGTGATAAAATAAAATCGGCACTGTAATTAAAATCCATAAACATCCAATGAATAGGAGGAGTTGTGATGAAAAAGCGTTTCTTTTGGTTGGCAATGATGTTTGTTTTTATACTGGGCATGGTCTTCACGGAGGTATATGCGGCCCGAGCCGAATATGTACCTGAACTGGATACGAATATTATTATCAACACCCCGGCAGCCGGGGCAATACTTACTGCCGGTAGCAGTTATGACATTACCTGGGATGCCGGCGGAATAGTACAATCAGTTAATATCATGTATTCTTCTGATGGTGGAACCTCTTGGTATTCTCAGGAAATATTAGACGGCAATCCCGGAACGTATACCTGGACAGTTCCGACATCTCCTACCACCCAGGGAATCATAAAAATTGATATCGCAAGAAGTTTATTTCAGGGATACCCCCCTCATCCGGTTATCAAGCATTACTATAATGACAGTGGAACTTTCAGTATTAAAAAATTAATGGGACCCATTCTGATAAAACCAGCAGCTCCCGCTGACCTGACTGTTACAGGTACTACTACGGATACTGTGGATTTGGCCTGGACAGATAAATCTTTTAATGAAAGCGGATTCTTCATACATCGGAAGCTTGAGGGTGCTCCCGGCTATACCAGCATAGGAAATACAAGCCCCAACATTACCAGTTTCCATGATACCGGACTTACTCCCGGAACCAAGTATCATTATGTAGTTACAGCGTATAATAGTATTGGTTCTTCGCCATTTAGCAATGATGCTGCTGCTACTACCCTGGAAATAGTAAACAGCAAACCATTAGCACCTACCCTGTTGACAGCCCTTCCCGGTTCAGATGATACCCGTATTGACCTTACCTGGAAAAACAACTCCACCAACGAAACCGGCTTTTATATTTATCGTAAAAAAGACGGAGAGGCTAATTTCAGTAAAGTATATGACAGTGACAGCGGAGGATGGAATGGATACGGCGATACCGGATTGCTGCCGGGCACCAAATATTATTACTATGTATCCGCTTATAATGCGCTGGGGTCTGCGGATAGCAATATCTTAAGTGCTACTACTACCGGAACTCCTCCGGCAGTTAAGCCGGAGGCACCATCTGAATTGATGGCTACAGCGATTTCAGATTCACAAATAAAACTGGGTTGGAAGGATAATGCCAATAATGAAAGTGGATTTAAGCTCGAACGTTCGTTGACTCAAGTAGGCGGTTATACTCAAATCGCAGAACTGCCGGCAGGAAGCGCTGCTTATGATGATAAGGGGCTTACAGCATCAACTACTTATTTTTACCGAGTTAAAGCCTATAACAGTGCAGGGGATTCGAATTATTCTTCACTGACCAGTGCCACTACCCAACAGGCATCAGTTGTACAACCTCCGCAGGAAAATCAGCCCCCGACTGATATTGTCGGCAAGACCACAATATTACGCTTTTATATTGACAAAGCCCAATATTATATCAATGATATTACTACCCCTATGGATACAGCTCCGGTTATCATAGATGCCCGGACCCTGCTGCCAATCCGCTATGTGGCAACACCTTTGGGTGCCGAAGTTGGATGGGACCCGGACACCCGCAAAGTTACCATAAGTAATAATGAAACCAGAATCGAAATGTGGATTGGTAAAAACACCGCCTTGATCAACGGGGTGGAAAAAAGGATTGACCCGGATAATGCGCAGGTAGCCCCGCAAATCTTACCGCCGGGACGCACCATGCTTCCATTGCGTTTTATAAGCGAAAATCTGGGATGTCAGGTTGGCTGGAATAGTGATTTAAGAGAGGCTAAAGTTACTTATCCCAAACCATAAAGTGTCAAAAGTGTCAAGGGAACAGTTCGAGATCACTGAAAAAGTACCATAAATGTCATCCTGAGGAGCTGCAGGCGACGAAGGATCTCTTTTAAAGGCCGTAATATTGGGATTACCAACGAGATTCCCCCCTAAGGGACTTCACCCTCACGGGTACCACCGATACACCCTGTCGGGTGTAATTAATGTTGCCGATGCTCCTTAAGGTCGCTATTAAGGTTGCTTCACTATCGTTCAGAATGACATGTAAAAAAGGACTTTTTCAGCAGTCTCGGACGGTTCGAGATCACTGAAAAAGTACCATAAATGTCATCCTGAGGAGCTACAGGGACGAAGGATCTCTTCTAAGGCCGTAATATTGGGATTACCAACGAGATTCCCCCCTAAGGGACTTCACCCTCACGGGTACCACCGATACACCCTGTCGGGTGTAATTAATGTTGCCGATGCTCCTTAAGGTCGCTATTAAGGTTGCTTCACTATCGTTCAGAATGACACGCAAAAGAGGACTTTTTCAGGCGGTTTCGGACGGTTCTTTTGACACTTATTTGTCCTGCAAAAGGTCAAAAAGGGGATGAAAAAACCTTCATGATTACTGCCGGAATGACTGCATTTGCGATGAAACATGTGACCCGGGTACAGTTCCTGGATTGGGAAGCATTCGTCCCCTTGACCGCCCCCTTAAAGGCAATTTATTTGTTATAATAAAAGCAGTTTAATTTTTAAATCGAATTTTAGGGAGAAAAGTATATGGCGCAACAGTTTTTCAGCCGACGCAATATTCAGTTTATGCTTTATGAAGTATTACAGGCGGAAGATTTATGTAACTATGAGTATTTTCAGGATCACAGCCGGGATACTTTTGAATTAATTATTGATACGATATCCAAGTTGGGCACCGGTGTAATGTATCCGGTTTTTCAGGATATGGATTCCAACCCGCCGGTTTATGCAGACGGTATAGCGCGGGTGCATCCGGTGGTCCGTACTTACATGCAGGAATGTGGTGCCGGCGGATGGATTAATCCGGGTGCCAGTTATGAATTTGGGGGACAACAACTGCCCAGTGTAATAAATACAGTAATTACTTTTATTATGGGAGCAGCCAATTATTCTTTATCAGCCTATCCGCAGCTGACTGCCGGAGCAGCCAATCTGCTGGTGAACTTTGGCTCCAAAGAGTTGCAGGATTTGTATCTGAAACCTATGTTGGCCGGGCAGTGGCAGGGAACCATGGCCCTTACCGAACCCAATGCCGGCAGTTCACTGGCGGATGTGAAAACTTCCGCTGAAGACAGCGGACAGGGGTATTTTCTTATTAAGGGACAAAAAATATTTATTACCGGCGGCAGTACTGATGCTACTGATAATACGGTGCACATGATGCTGGCCCGAATTAAAGGTGCACCTTCCGGGGTTAAAGGAATTTCACTCTTTTTGGTTCCGAAGCTTTATATAGATGAAGCCGGTAATTTACAGGCCAATGATATATTTTGTACCGGTATTGAGCATAAACTGGGTTACAAGGGATGTCCCGCCTGCCAGTTATCCATGGGTGACAACGGCAGTTGCAGAGGTTATTTGATTGGTGAACCCCATAAAGGTCTGGCTTACATGTTCCAGATGATGAATGAAGAACGGGTTAATGTGGGGATAGGAGCAACCTCAAAGGCTACTGCCGCTTATTATGCAGCTTTGGAATACGCACAGCAGAGATTACAGGGAAGAAAACTAAATGATAAGAATCCTGAGTCCCCACAAATAGCAATTATCAATCATGCGGACATAAAACGTATGTTGATGTTTCAGCGGGCCATAGCTGAAGGGGCACTGGCATTGGGTTTACAGGTAAGTAAATATATAGATCTGGTCAAAGCTGGTAAAGAACCGGAAAATAACGAACTGCTGGTTGATTTCCTCGTACCGGTAGTGAAGACTTACCCTTCGGAAATGGGCATATTGGCTACCAGTGCTGCTATTCAGTGTCTGGGCGGTTATGGATATTGCAAAGATTTTCCCGTGGAGCAATATTACCGCGATATTCGCATTGACCCCATTCATGAAGGTACTACCGGTATACAGGGCCAGGATTTGCTGGGCAGGAAAGTTATTATGAAAAAAGGTCAGGCCTACCATTTATTTAAAGAGGAATTGATCAAAACCATAAATACAGCTGTAGAAATTAATAACCTGAAACCGGCGGCGAAAATTCTGGAAGAGGCCATGACCAGGGTTGATCAGGTAACATCCCATTTATTGCAGGCCGCATCGCAGGGGGATACGGGGCGATTTCTCAGTGATGCCTCTTTGTATCTGGAAATGATGGGTATACTGACTATTGGCTGGCAATGGCTATTGCAGGGTATGGCAGCATGCTCGGCGCTGAACAGTAATAATTCCTCTGTGGATAAGGATTTTTATGAGGGAAAAATAATCACCATGCAGTATTATTTCGATTATGAAATGCCCCGGATTAATACAATGTGCACGATCCTTACCCGTAATGAGGGCTTTATGAGCGACATACCTCTGGAAGTATTCCTATAAGATTTAAATAAAAGGGGAGGAAACAAGATGGCTGATTTTAATTACCAGACTCTGCTGACCGAGGTTGATGAACAGGGAATCCTGTGGCTGACGCTGAATCGTCCGGAAAAACTTAATTCAGTCAACAATCTGATGCTGGATGAATTGTCCGATCTGTGGGCCAGGCTGCGTCACGATCTGAAGGTTCGGGTAGTAATCATGCGCGGTTCTCCGGAGTCCAAAGGTTTCTGCGGAGGACTGGATTTATCTGAACCTATAGATCCGGAAAATGCCAATACTTATTATCTGTATGACTGGCAAAGCCGGTTGGGCAGACTGCAATTGGCTATGCGCCAGATTCCCCAACCCATAATTGCGGTGGTACACGGTGCAGCTGCCGGAGCCGGTTTCAGCTTTGCCATGGCTTCAGATATCAGAGTAATTTCTACGGATGCCCGTTTTTCGGCTTTTTATGTAAATGTTGGTCTGGGCGGGGCTGATATGGGTTGCAGCTATTTTCTGCCCCGTTTAATTGGTGCCGGACGGGCTTATGAATTTATGCTGACCGGTCGTTTTATGAGTGCGGAAGAAGCCGTAGCCCTAGGCTTTGTATCCAAATGCGTGGAGCGTGATCAACTTACTGAGGCGGCTCTGGAACTGGCCAATTTGATGGTAGCCAAGGATTATATGGCCATGCGGCTTACTAAGGAAGCCATTAACATGAATCTGGATTGTGGTGGACTGGAGAATGCCCTGAAGATGGAAGACCGTAATCAGATTATGTTGGTTATGCACAATCTGAGCAGGGGTAAGGCCGGAATCGGAAAATAATGGATATAAGTTAGTGGCAAGGGGGGCGATTTTGTTATCCGCTTTGGAGGATAGCAGAACCGCCCCCCTTAACAACTACTTATTAATTCCCTGCCATTACTAGTTATTATTGGAATAAAGGTTATAATTAGAATCATAAAATTCTACAGGATGGCGGAGAATAGCATGGGGTCTGATTTATCCAGCAAAAATAATAAGCTCTATCAGGAGTTTTTAACTTCTATTGGTTCAGAGGAAGTACATAACCGGCGTCTCCTGATAGCGGCACGCGTACGCCTGGTTATTGTTTTTCCACTTATATTTCTAATCTCATTTATAGCAATGAGTACTTTTAAGGGGCAGGGGGGCCAAACCCAGGTTGAAAGAGTTATTCTGGCTATCTGGGTATTTATGGTTCTGGTATATATATCGGCCAATATCCTGATTAATATTGTTAAATCAAAAAATGAGCTTATAAAACAATTAACCTGTACCAGTATCCTGATAGAATTAGGTATCAATCAACTGGTTCTTTATATGGCCGGTTCATTGACCTCTTATGCTACCATGTTTATAATTGTTGCCGTAGCTTTATACCGGGTATTTCTAAATTATCGCTATGCACTTTATACTGCCATAATGGGAGGAGCCTTATTTACGCTGGTGGCAATTATGGAAGTAAGCGGAGCTATTCCGTTAACACCTGCCCTTATTTACCCGGGCAGTTCCATTTATACTCAGCCAGTCGCGGCTCTAAGTGCTATAGTGGCAGTACTGACGGGGATATTTATTACTTTTGTCAGTATAAATTACGGTATGAATCAGGTGGAAAAATTACACCGTAAATTAGTTGAACATAGTATAGTTGATACTTTGACCGGTATTGCCAACCGCCGCTATTTTGATAAACAGCTTAACGGAGAATGGCTGCGAGGCAGGCGCAATAATACGCCGCTATCCCTGATTATTGTTGATATAGATAATTTTAAGCTTTATAACGATAACTATGGTCATTTAAATGGAGATAAATGTTTGCACCGGGTAGCGCAGGCATTGCAGAACGGAGTAAAAAGGCCTACTGATCTGGTAGCCCGCTATGGCGGTGAGGAATTTGCCATATTATTGCCGGAGACCGAATTGGAAGGAGCTGCCATGCTGGCAGAAAGCCTGCGTCAACAAATCATTAATCTGTCCCTGCCTCATGCTTATTCACCCGTTTATAACCAGGTAACCATCAGTTTAGGTGTGGCTACAGTTTTTCCCCATAATATTCCCGCCAGCATCCTGGTAGAAAGAGCAGATAAAGCTTTGTACCGGGCTAAAAGAAATGGTCGTAACCGGGTAGCCCTGGACTATGCCCATTTCAATAATGCCATGCAATAATCAAACCTTAATTATTTTACCCTGAAACTCTATATTTATATGAGCCTGTATTATTCTTATTGGTTATATAAGTATATTATTTATTCAAGTTTTAAATTAAAAATTACGAAAATATTGAAGTATTAGAAGGATATTTGTCAAAGCAAGTAGAATTTTCTATTTACTAATAACAGCTGCCATCTGTTATTAAATGGGAGAGTGCACATGAAAGAATTAGAAACAGAATTATTTCTGAACATTTTGGACTCTATTCCCGATCCTGTATTTGTTATTGATTCTAATCATAAAATTGTTGTCTGGAACAAACAGCTGCAAAAAATTTCTCAAATTCCCCGCGAGGAAATACTGGGAAAGGACAGCAGCTATTGTGCCATGAATTTTTATGGCACTCCTGGCCCGGTACTGGCTGATTTGATTTTGGAACCTGCTCTGGAAACTGAATTTAACCGGAGTTTTCGTCGCGAGGGTGATGATTTGTACAAAGAGGGACATATCAATGTCGCTTCTACTGGGAAAAGCGTCTATTATTGGGCCAAGGCTTCCCCCATATTTGATCACAACGGTAATATTATTGCCGCTATAGAGATATTGCGGGATAACGGTTTTGTAGTTGCCCTGGATTATAGCTCCCAGGCGGCTAACGAGCAGGCAGAAGCGGCCTTTCAGCAATTAATGGCGGCTGAAGAGGAATTGCGCCAGCAGTATGAGGCCTTGCAGAAAACTGAGCAGCAGTTGCGTAAGCAATTGGAGTTTAATAAAACCATGATTGATAATATGAACGAGCTGTTTTATACCTTTGATCAGGATATCCGTCTGACATTTATTAATAAAAAGTGCTTTGAAATAATTGGTTACCGACCCGATGAAGTAATCGGCACTTTCCGTACCCGGGAACTATTTCCCGATGAAGACTGGGAATGGATAGAAAAAGAGATTAAAAGAAGATTAACTACCGGAGATTCATCAACTTATGTTTTACCGGTAAGGCACAAGGACGGCAGCAAGAAGTTTTTAAAGATTAATTCCGCTGCTTTAAGAGAAAATGGCCGTATTGTCGGCGGAATGGTGTTGGCCGATGATATTACCGAGGATATAAAAGCCCGGGAAGCCCTGCGCGAAAGTGAAAGCAACCTTCGCCGTATAACTGATAATATGCTGGATCTGGTAAGTGAGTTGGATGCCAAAGGTAATCTGGTGTATGTGAGTCCTTCACATTTTAAAGTATTGGGATATCCGATTGAAGTTATGAAAAAGATGATGTTCGTTGATTTTGTTCATCCGGATGATATGCGGAGTATAGCCCGCGCTCTAAAAAATGCTCTGATAACAGGAGCACCTGCCACCAGTCATCATCGCTGCCAACATGCGGAAGGGCATTATATATGGACGGAAACATTGGGAAATCCTATTGTTCAGAATGGAAAAGTAACCGGAATAATACTTAGCAGCCGTGATATTACCGAGCGCAAGCAATTGGAAGAGGAGCTGCGCTATTTAAGTGTACATGATCCATTAACCAATTTATATAACCGCACTTATTTTGATGAGGAAATAAGCCGTCTGGATAACGCCGGTATAATTCCAGTCGGAGTAATAATGCTCGATTTGGATGGATTAAAACTGGTTAATGATACTATGGGAGTTGAGGCGGGAGATCGTTTGCTGGTTAAAACTGCGCATATATTACAGGAAGTGTTTAAAAAAGAAATAATTGCCAGGGTTGGCGGGGATGAATTTGCCGTCCTGCTTCCCAATATGGACCGGGAAAGTCTTGAAGGAGTTTCAGCATCCATACAGGAAAAAATAACTGAATTCAATAATAGCAATCCTGAGCTTCCGTTGAGCCTGTCAATTGGTATAGCAGTAAGAGAAGATCCGGCTGTATCTCTGCGGGAAACCTACAAGGATGCCGATGACTATATGAATCGCATTAAGCTTCACCACAGCCGAAGTGCCCGCAGTGCGGTTGTACATACTTTATTGAAAGCTCTGGAGGCCAGAGATTTTATTACTGAAGGTCATGGGGAAAGAATGCAGGTGCTGGCAGTATTGCTGGGGAGAGGTTTGGGATTGGCTGACAGTGTTCTTACTACTCTGCGACTGCTGGCTCAGTTTCATGATATTGGTAAAGTGGGAGTACCGGACCGGATTCTTTTCAAGGAGGATCGGCTTACTACGGAAGAATATCTGGAAATGCAGCGCCACTCTGAAATTGGACAACGCATTGCTCTGGCTTCACCGGAACTAAGCCCTCTGGCCGATCTAATCCTCATGCACCATGAATGGTGGGACGGTAAAGGCTATCCTCTGGGATTGGCTGGTGAAGATATTCCTCTGGAATGTCGTATTCTGGCTCTGGCCGATGCCTATGATGCCATGACCAATGACCGCCCCTATCGTAAGGCCATGTCGCATGAAGAAGCTAAAGCCGAGATAATACGTTGCAGTGGAACACAGTTTGAACCCCGCCTGGCAGACCTGTTTCTGAAACTTTTGGAAGAACACATATAGCGGTAAATAACTCGCAGGGAATGGACAACCGGGGACCACCTTAAATGTCAACTTTAAACTACAGGATTAATTCAAATAATCGGCAATAATTTTCCAGACGGCCAGTTTTTCCTGCAGGGTTTTGATATTTTTACCCGGTACCGGACTGGTAGAGGGCAGAAGTATTAAATCCAGGTTTTCGGCAGAACAGTTAACATGTTTTTTCCACATCTGAGCAGCTTTGCTTCCATTAAAACAAATTAGTTTAAGCTGGGGAAGCTTAGCTAATAAATCATTAAAATCATTGGGCACTTCATTTTTTATGCGTGAATCCAGGCTGCCTTCGCGATGACAGTAACGCAATACATCCCAGAGGGCAATTTTATTATCCATCAGCCCCTGCACTCTCGCCTCATAATTTTCAGGCAATGGTTTATTTATTACCGAGAATATTATTGGCCAGAAGTGATTTCTGGGATGACCATAGTATTGTTGTTTTTGCAGTGACATTACCCCCGGCATGCTGCCCAGAATCAATACGCGGGCATCCGGTGCGGCAATCGGGGCAAATGATTCACATAACATGGACATGACTCTCCTTTAACCGGTGATAACCAGGTGCTTATATAATGCCATTTCCGGGAGAGCTAATCAAATTAATGATAAAGGGATTTTTATTCAAAAACTTATAAAAAAACCCGATCTATATTAGACCGGGTTTATAAATAAACTGCTTATTCTTTTACTTCCTGCAAACTATTAAACCATTTTTCGTTGTGATGGGCACTGATTTCGGCATCAATATAGCCGTCCATCATCATGGAAGCAAATTCCACTCTGGATTTGGGGTGAATAGCTGCCAGGAAAAAGTGACCGGCAATGGCCAGAATCAATATCACCGCCACCCAAAAATGAATATTGTAACAAAAGGCCAAAAAGGCGGCTGGTACTACTGCCCGCCATAACCACATGGGGAAACCGGTCAGTATCATCAGCAGGCAGCCAATAATGATTAAATGCCCCAGCATTTTCTGGCCGGCATTATATTTATCCTGCGGCGGTACTTCTCCTTTCAGGAAAGGAATATAGCCTCCCATGGTTTTCAGCCAGCCGATATCGTCTTTGGTAATGGTAGCGATAGTATTCATAAACCGGGCAAAGCGTTCAAAGTTTAATAAAATATAAAGAGCAGGACCAACGGTAAATACTACTCCCGCCCAGCGATGAACCAGGGAAGAGTTGGCTTCGCCGCCAAAAATTCCGGCAATAAAGCCGATATCAAAGTAGAAACCAATACCGGTCAAGGCCAGGATAATGAAAGCTATCATATGCACCCAGTGCATGGTTCGGGTTTGTTCACCGTGTTTAAGTACTTTTCCATTAATTTCGCTCATATTATTACCTCCTACGCCGCATCATGCCGGTGAGCATGTAATTCTTCAATCATAGCAGGGATTTCCCTGCCATATTTGGTGTGCAGGAGATGATGAGCTTTTTCACTCACCGGGCTAACCTCTCCCGGTGACAAAAAGTCTTTGTAAATCTGTAATATTTCAGGGTTTTCATGGGATTTCCTTATGGCCATTTTTTCATCGAGATTATAAAGACCAGCAGCTCTTTTGGCAATATAGTCTTGACTTACCGCATAAGCATCAAAGCCAAACTTGGCAAATATGCCGGTTATAACTGCAGTAGCCGCCAGCATGCCTGAACCTATCAGGAACTGTCGGCGGGTAAATACTGATTTTTCTTTAAAAATACTCATTAGCCCTCCTCCTTTCCTAATACATTTCATGACGAATGGGCTGACCACCGCCATTGATACATCCGCCCGGGCAGTTCATCACTTCAATAAAGTGATAGTTGCTGCGACCGGCTATTACATCCTCAACTACTTTATCAACATATTTGGTACCGGTTACTATACAGACATTGACCGGTAAGGTTATCCCCAAATCTTTGACGGGAATTTCCACGGTAGCTTCACGCACCGGCTGCATACCGCGTACCGCCTTGAACTCTACTTTATCCAGGCTTTCTCCGCTGAGAACTTCGTAGGCAGTACGCAAGGCGGCTTCCATAACTCCACCGGTAACTCCGAAAATGGTAGCTGCACCGGTAGAAGAACCGATTAGCTTATCAGCTTCTTCATCCGGAAGGTTTGCAAAATCAATTCCGGCATCCTTAATCATGGAGGCCAATTCACGGGTAGTTATTACATAATCAACATCTTTAAAGCCGCTGGCTATCATTTCGGGACGCTCGGATTCATATTTTTTGGCGGTGCAGGGCATAACTGACACGGATACCATATCAGCTGGATTAACTCCCTGCTTTTTGGCTGCATAGGTTTTGGCTATGGCTCCAAACATTTGCTGCGGAGACTTGGCCGATGATAAATGTGGCAGTACGGCCGGGTATTTATCTTCAGCATATTTAATCCAGGCAGGACAACAGGATGTAAACTGGGGCAATGGCCCTCTATCCTCGAAACCTGCTACTCCGGCCATTTTAAATACCCGGTGAATCAATTCGGTGCCCTCTTCCATAATAGTCAGGTCAGCAGCAAATTCAGTATCGTATACCTTGTCAAAACCCAGTTTACGCAAAGCAGCATGCATTTTGCCCTTGACATTGGTGCCGATGGGCAGTCCAAATTCTTCTCCCAGTGCTACCCGGACAGCAGGAGCTTCCTGAACGATTACTGTTTTACCGGGGTCTTTCAGGGCCTGGTTAACCTGATCTACGGTACTACTGTCAGTAATCGCGCCAAAAGGACAGTTGATCAGACATTGTCCACAGTTTATACAGGTTTTATAATCAATATAATGTTTTTGCCCGAGAAGGCCTTTAGCAGCGCCGGTCGGACACACAGAAGTACAGTGATCACAGGCTTTGCATTTGTTAGTTATCTTAATGATCTCTGTGTCTGTTAATGTAGCTGTGCTCAAACCTTATCCCTCCTCCAATTTCTAATTACGGTTTGAGGGAAGCACGACAAAGTTCCTCAATTCCCTCACCCACCAATAAACCGGATTCTTTATTCAGGAAGCTATAATGTTGAAATAATATGGCTTCCTATTGCTCACCTCCCCTTGAATTGACTTTCAGGCCTAAATATCCTTAAGCAACTGAAGCCTTATTTAAAAGTTCCCAATAAAAATGGCCGACAGAAATGCCGGCCATTTTTTACAAAGCCAGGAACTTTTAAAAATCCAGGTCTATGCAAATAATCTAACCTAAGCATCTCCTTTACATAATGGAAGGCCCATAAGTTTGCTCATGAACCCAATGGCCTGATAATCATAGCTTTTAGTGCCTTAGACCAAGAGGCTCGGAGAATGGTGCTATTAAATTCTGGTTACATTTAATCCTTCATGGATATATTTTGAGGACAACCTGCTTTTTGTTAAGGCAGGTCAGCAGGAAATGGTTTGGTAGAAGCATTGCTTTAAAGCAGTTTCATACTGCTTCATGTTATGTTATATAATAATAGTAAGTATAAATATTTGCTTTTATGCCAGTTTAACATCAATTTTTATAGCTGACAAGTTAACTCTGATTATTATTAAATAAAAGAAATATTTACATAAAACCGGTTATCGGGCAGGGGATTTGTTGAAAATGTAGAATAAAAGGCTTAAATGGCACCATGAAGGTGCAGTTATTCAAATAAGTTTCCTTTTATTTAAAAACCAATTAGTTTTTTATCATTACCATGAAGGTATTAACCGACCAGTGGGGTTAATGCCTTCATGGTTTTTTGTCTGGTTTAAAAAAGGAAACATTTCTTTTACCGGATTAAATTAAGGGAGGGATTATAATGCACATACCGGATGGTTATTTAAGTCCGCAAACAGCTATTCCTTTTGTAGTTGCCATGGTTCCACTCTGGGGAATTGCGGTAAAGAAAGTGCAGTCGGAAGTTAAAAAGAAAGATATCCCGGTACTGGCTATTGGAGCAGCCTTTTCTTTTACGATTATGATGTTCAATCTTCCTATACCGGGAGGAAGCTCGGCTCATGCGGTAGGAGCAGTGTTGCTGGCCATACTTCTTGGGCCGTGGGCAGCCTGTATAGGTGTGTCTACGGCCTTGATAATTCAGGCTTTAATATTTGGCGACGGTGGTGTCCTGGCTGTGGGGGCGAACTGTTTTAATATGGCTTTTATCATGCCCTGGGTGGGATATCTGACTTACAGGCTGATTAAAGGCAATGCCGATAATCTGTCGGGGCGGGCGATGGCAGCAGCTTTTATTGCCGGTTATGTTGGATTAAATATAGCCGCTTTATTTACAGCGGTGGAATTTGGCTCTCAGTACCATCTGTTTCAGGCGGCTGACGGGACTCCTTTATTCTTTCCGGTCCCTTTGAAGGTGGCGGTGATAGCCATGATGAGTGAACATCTGATCCTGGCCGGTCCGGTAGAGGGATTAGTAACAGCAGCTGGTTTATGGTTTGTGGGTAAAAATTATCCGGCCGTACTGGCGCAGAGGTTTTCCAATGGCGTGAAAATTGATGATCTGGGGGTAGAGAAGCATGTTTAAAAGCTATCGTAATTTATGGCTGGTCCTGGGAGCCTTTATAATTTTATCCCCCCTGGGTTTATTAGCAACCGGAACAGCATTTGGTGAATGGGGCCTGGATGAATTACCCGGGGAGGTCGGTTTTATTCCGGCCGGTTTGGAAAGATTTGCTGAGATCTGGACCTTAAGTCCACTGCCTGATTATGCCATTCCAGGTATGGATGCTACTTTTATACAATCAGCCGGTGGTTATATTTTATCGGCAATAGTTGGTGTAGCTCTGGTGGTAGCCGTGGTCAGCCTGTTATACAAAGTAGTCAGAGATTAAATATAATTGAAAGGGTTATGGGCATGTTGCTTCCGGACTGGATGAATGAGTCTGATTTTAAAGATAAAAACCCAACTGCATTTAAAACCGGTAATAACCATTACCTGATTAAAAGTATCCGCAATATGCGTAAGGTTATTTGTGAAGCTATGCAAACTGAGCATATGGCCAAACGTGATGGACTATTACAAAAATTTAGCCCTGAACTGAAATTAGTCAGTATGATCATTCTTATTCTGGGAATTAGTCTGAGCAGGCAGATACCGGTATTGCTCGCTATGTTATTAATGACGATGTTGCTTATGCATCTTTCCCGGTTACCGGTTCTGATGATGCAGAAGCGAATTTGGGGATTTATTCCCCTCATTACATTGCTTTTTACCATGCCCATGACTCTTAATATTTTTATTGACGGTACCCCGCTTATAGTATTGTTTCAATCTGAACAGCCCGGCCATTGGCTGGGCATAAACTGGCCGGCGACAATTTTTATAAGCCGGCAGGGGGTCATCTCCGTAACCTTTTTGTTTTTACGGGTGGGGTTGTCGTTATCACTGGGTGTATTGCTGATTATGACTACCCCGGTAACCGATATATTTAAATCGTTACGGGTTTTGCGGGTACCGGATTTATTCATTATGATTCTGGAAATGACCTACCGCTATCTGATGGTATTGCTGTCAATTTCCATTGAAATGTTTGAAGCCCGCAAAATTCGTACAGTTGGACATCTGGCGCTTCGAAGCCGGCAAGCCCAGGTGGGATCTTCCATAGCGGCACTATTTGATCGCAGTATGAATCTTTCCGAGGAAGTATATCAGGCCATGTGCGCCCGTTGTTATACCGGATCAATTCCCGAAGCAGTATTGGATGAATGCGGGCAACTGGAACTAATTGCTTAGATATGCTAAGTTTTTAGTAATTGAACTTGCTTGCATGGGAGGCCTTCTTTTTTTGAATAATACTGTTTTTGTTTTAGATGGAATTGCCTTTAGTTATGGTAGCGGGGATAATCTTTTTAATAATCTGAGTCTGAAGATAGCGGGCGGTGAGAGTGTCTGCCTGCTGGGCGCCAATGGCTCAGGAAAATCAACTTTATTAAAGATATTTTGCGGTCTGGCTTTTCCCTGCGCCGGTCGTTTATATGCTTTTGGGCAGGAAATAAGTGAAGGCCTTATGGAAGATAACCGGGTTGCTCAAAGATATCATCGTCGGGTAGGTTTTATTTTTCAGAATTCTGAAGCCCAGCTTTTTAACACCCGGGTTTGGGATGAGATAGCTTATGGACCCCGGCAACTGGGGTTAAACAAGCAGGACATAGCTTCCCGGGTAGAAGATGTGCTTAACCTGCTTAATTTACAAAGCCTGGCAGATCGCTCGCCTTATCACCTGAGTGGAGGAGAAAAGAAAAAGGTGGCAGTGGCCTCCACATTAATTCTTAATCCCGAGGTATTGATTCTCGATGAACCTACTAATGGATTGGATCCTAAAACCCAGCGCTGGTTAATTGAATTGCTGCTGGAACTGAATAAAAGGGGAAGAACCATAATAACCGCTACGCATAATCTGGAACTTGCCCATGCCATATCCAAACGCGCTCTGGTACTGTCGGAAGATCATCAGTTGGTCTTTGACGGACCCAGCCATGAGGCTCTGACCAATAAGTCCCTGCTGATGTCAGTTAATCTGATTGATGAATACTGTCATGTTCATGGGGAAGAAGAACATAACCATTATTATGTTCATGGCTAGAGCAGACGAAGCCCGAGACCATTGAAAGAGTACTCTTTCAATGGCTTTCTAAAACGATAGTGAAGCAGCATTAATTATACCCAATCAGGGTGTATCAGTAGTACCTTAGGGGGACTCCGTTGCCTGAATATCCAATATTACGGAATACCAAGAAAGACCCTTCGTAGCCATCAGCTCCTCAGAATGATATTTATAATACTATTTTAGCAGCCTCAAAGTCCTGTTGTCCATTTCCCCTTGCACCTTATTTCCCTCTTGATATAATTATGTAGTTAATATTATAATAATTAATATAAACTATAAAAAAAGATAATAAAAACTAAAATATGTTAATTTTAAATAAAAATTGTGAATAAGTCTTTTTTTGCAGGAGTTTTATATCTTTTAACGAAGATAGTATACTGATCTAATTAAAAAATAATACTCTGTTCTCCCGGTCTGAATATAAAGTGATGAACACTGATATTATCAGGCCATAGGCCACACTGAGAAAAAGTGTATTGTGAAAACAAGTACGGGTGGGCCTTTAATTGTAAAAGGAGATGCTGAGTTCAGGCAGCTGATAAGTGTACCTAAGAAAGGTATCATGTTTAATATTGGTGTGCTATGATGTCCGGCATTTCGTTGCCGGATTATTTTATGAAACATTATAAGGAGCTATTCTCCGAGCCTGAGTATCTGCAGGTGATGAACACTATGATATCAGGTTATTGGGTGCATTGGGAAACGAGTGTGCCTTCCATTGTGAAAAGGAGATGCTGAGTCAGGCGGCTGATAAGGATATCTATGAAAGATATCAGGTTAATATTGGTGCGCTAAGGAGTCCAGCATTTCGTTGCTGGATTTTTTTTATGTTAATAACCGAATAATAAATAGTACTAACCCGGGAGGAATTTGATTTGCATGAACTGGCGTTAATGCAGGGAGTAATGGATGCAGTCAGAGACAGTGCCGCGGCGAATAGCATCAGCAAGGTCAGCAAAGTCGGATTGGTGGTAGGCAAGTTGTCCATGGTCCTGCCGGATAGTATGCTGTTTGCTTTTGAGGTAATCAGTGCCGGCGAAGACCTGTTTCAGGGAGCAGTTCTGGAAATAGAGGAAAAGGAAGTTATATGCAGTTGCCAGCAGTGTCAGCAGCTGTTTACCCGCCAGGAACAGCATATATTCGTCTGTTCGGGATGTGGCTCAAATCAGGTAGATATAATCCAGGGACGGGAGCTGTATCTGGATTATTATGAAGGAGACTGAAACCATGGTAAAAGTGCGGCTGGAACATAATATACTCGGGGCTAATGAGCTGCTGGCCCGTAAAAATCGTAATATATTTTCTGCGCAGGGGTTGCTGGTTATTAATTTAATGAGTTCTCCGGGTTCCGGTAAAACAACCATTCTGGAGAAAACCATTGATAGTTTAAATGGCCGGCTTAAATTAGGTGTTATTGAGGGCGATCTGTATACGGATCAGGATGCTCAGCGAATTGAAAATAAAGGGGTGCGGGTAATTCAGATTAATACTGAGGGGGCCTGTCACCTGGATGCCGGAATGGTAGATAAAGCTTTTCAGGAATTACCCGGCGATGATCTGGATTTACTTTTCATTGAAAATGTTGGTAATCTGGTTTGCCCGGCTGAATTCGACCTGGGGGAAGACTTAAAAGCAGTAGTTATGAGTACTGCCGAGGGTAATGATAAATTAACCAAATATCCGCTGATTTTCAGGGAAGCAGGAGTTATTTTACTGAATAAAATTGACTTGCTGCCTTATACCGATTTTAGTTTGGAACGGTTCAGGGAAGATTTAGCCCGGATCAACCCTTCGGCTCCATTATTTTTAGTTTCGGGGCGGACCGGTGAGGGCATAAATGATTGGAACGAGTGGCTTTTAAGGGAGGTGAGCGCCAAGCGGGCTTAAATATAGATAGAGAAAGCCAATAATGGCTAAAGTGACTGACCTGCTGCTCAATATATTTGCCGGAGTTAATTTTATTGACAATGGCATATTGCGGTAAAAGTCACTTGATTGGGATTAGAACAGATCTGATGAATTAGTAATAATTTATGTTGGGGGGAATGAGTTAAATGCCTAGTAAACTGAGTCGACGCGACTTTGTGAAACTATGTGCAGGATCGGCTGCTGCCATATCACTGTCAGGGTATTTGGCCCCGTTTATGGCTGAGGCAGTAGCAGCTGGAGCACCACCAGTTATCTGGATTCAGGGAGCTTCCTGTACCGGATGTTCTATATCCTTGTTGAATACTGTGCATCCCGATATTCAAAAAGTTTTAACCGAAGTTATCAGCTTGACCTATCATCCCAATATCAGCGCTGCTGCCGGAGACCTGGCTCTCAAAGAAGCCGTTTACAAGGTGGCGGAGGAGAACGCTGGTAAATTCTACCTGGTCGTAGAAGGTGCTGTACCTTTAGGTGCCGATGGACGCTTTTGTATGGTAGGGGAAGAAGACGGGCATCATGTTGTATTTGAAAAGTTGTTAAAAGATGTTGGCAGCAAGGCCAGTGCTATATTAAACTTTGGAACTTGCTCAGCCTATGGCGGTGTTCCGGCTACTCCACCTAATCCGACTAATTGTGTGCCAGTCGGTTCTGTTATCAAAGATGTACCAATAATCAATGTGCCTGGTTGTCCGCCTCATCCTGATTGGATGGTAGGTACCATAGCTCATGTTCTGCTATATAATGAAATTCCGGATTTGGATTCATTTGGTCGACCCAAGATGTTTTTTAATACTATAATTCATGATAATTGCCAGAGAAGGCAGTATTTTGACAATGGAATTTTTGCGAAAACCTTTGGAGAAATGGGATGTATGCTGGAATTGGGTTGCAAGGGACCATTTGCTCATTGTGATGCCACCACAAGGTTATGGAATAATGGTACCAACTGGTGCGTTCAGTGTGGTTCAGTTTGCATAGGTTGTACCGAACCGCAATTCCCGGGTTGGCCTATGTATGAGAGAGTTCCGGAAGTGCCGGTTGGGCCCGCCAGCAGTGTTACCGCCGATCAGGTTGGATTAGTTCTGGGTGCAGCTACGGTACTGGGAATTGGTGGACATTTGACTGGCAATATATTAGCCGGCAGAATTGGTCCTGGCAAAGAAAATGAAGAAGATGTGAAAGTAGGTGAGGACTAATGGCGAGAATCGTTGTTGATCCAGTAACCAGAATCGAAGGTCATCTCAAACTGGAGGTAGAAGTTGATGGCGGTGTAGTAGTTGATGCTTGGACATCGGGAACATTGTGGCGTGGTCTGGAGCTTATCATGCAGGGCAGAGATCCGCGTGATTCTGAACAGATAATGCAAAGAATTTGTGGAGTGTGTCCTACAGCCCATGCGACTGCCGGAATTTTAGCGTTGGATGATGCGTTTGGCATTGAACCGCCTCCTAACGGACGTATTATTAGAAACCTTATTTTGAGTTCCAATCTGATTCAGTCCAATATTCTTCATTTCTTTCACCTGGCAGCTCTCGATTATGTAAAAGGGCCGGATATTGCTCCATTTAAGCCGCGGTATGAAGCAGATTATCGTTTGCCGGATGATGTAAATGCTGAGGCAGTCAACACCTATCTGGAAGCATTGACTATTCGGCGTAAAGCCCAGGAAATGCTGGCTATCTGGGGCGGAAAGATGCCTCATGTTCAGGCGATTGTACCTGGTGGCGTATCTGAAGTGCCCGATACTTCAAAAATATATCGGTTTATAAATTTGCTAAAAGAAATGCAGGCCTTTATTGATAATAAATATATTCCCACCGTTAAAGCGGTAGCAGGAGCTTATGCTGACTGGTTTGCTATAGGAGTCGGTTGCAGGAATATGCTGTCTTATGGTGGTTATCCTCAGGAAGAGGGAATGAATCACTTAAACAAAGAAAAGTATTTCAAGTCAGGAACTTATATCAGAGGCCGTTTTGGCGAAGTTGATGCCAATATGATCACCGAGGAAGTAACTTATTCCTGGTACAAGGATGATACTAATGGCACAACTCCTGATGTAGCTGTTATCAGCCCTGATGTGGACAAGAAGGGTGCTTATTCCTGGATGAAATCGCCGCGTTACAACGGTGAAGCCATGGAAGTTGGTCCTCTGGCCCGCCAATGGATAATGAAAGACCCGGATGTAGCTGCTCTGGGTGATAAAGCCTTCTCAGTAATGGGACGCCATTTTGCCCGGGCAATTGAAACTGCCAAAATGGCCAAAGAGATGGAAAAATGGGTGTTGCAACTGGAACCTGGAAAGCCGGTATGTACGCCGCATAAATTACCTGACAAGGAAGTTGTGGGAATGGGGTTGTGTGAAGGTTCCCGTGGAGCATTAGGCCATTGGCACCGCATCAGCAGCGATGGACGCACCATGGTATATAATGCAGTTGTTCCTACAACCTGGAATGCCGGACCCAGAACCGGAAGCGGGGCCAGTGCCGTTCGTGGACCTATGGAACAGGCAATAATCGGAACCAGGGTTGCCGATCCTAATAATCCGGTTGAATTGGTTAGAATAGTACGGTCCTTTGACCCTTGTTTAGGCTGTGCTATCCATGTTATGACTCCTGACAAGAAAACCATCAGCCAGTTTGCCATTAACTAGGGGGTGTGAAGATGGTAAAACAGATGGAAGACAGGCATTCCATATGGATCCGGATATTTCACTGGACCAATATGATTGCTATTACCATGTTAACTTTAACCGGCTTTTATATTCACGCTCCGCAGACATTCAGGTTGTTCAGTAATATGGACACGCCCAGAACCATTCACTTTATTATGGCTTATATTCTGGTAGTGGGGGTTATTGGTCGGGTTTATTATGCTATTGCGGCTAACGATGCAAAAAATATTGTATATTCACCGGTTGAGGATACCAAGAAATTACCCAGTATGTTGAAGTATTATATGTTTCTGGCTGACGACCATCCTTATTATGGAAAGTATAATCCCGGTCAGAAAGGTATGTATACCGGATGGCTGTTTTTGGCCATAATCATGATTATAACTGGTTTCATACTCTACAAGCCTTTGCTGTTTGGCTTTATGTCAGGCTGGTTTGGAGGATTTTTAGTAGTTCGTATGATCCACTATATCGTTACCTGGTTATTTGTGTTGTCAGTTCTACTGCATGTTTACCTGGATGTGGCGGAAGGCATTCCGGTTTTAAAGTCCATGTTTACCGGTAAGATACCTGCTGATTTTCATCACGGTTATCATGAGGAAGAGGGTTAAGCTATATTTTCGGCAGACATGGAGGATTAAGGCTTGAAACGAATTATGGTAATGGGTATTGGCAATCTATTAATGCAGGATGATGGAGTCGGTGTTCATGTCATAAGGCACCTGGAGACTCTGGATTTGCCGCCTCAGGTGGAACTGGTGGATGGGGGTACGCATAGCTACGATTTACTTGATTATTTCAGCCAGGCAGATTTTTGTATTGTGGTTGATGCCATGCATGCCGGAGAAAAACCGGGAACTGTTTACCGGGTTCCATTGGCAGAGTTGGATTTGAATCCGAATCCGGATATCCAATCCCTGCATGAACTAAGCTTTGCAGAGGCCATGTATATGTTGCAATTGGAAGGTTACAATCCCAAAGTGCTTATTTATGGAGTTGAACCACATACAGTGGATCTGGGATTGGAACTTACATCGGTTGTGGCAGAGCAAGTTGCTTTGATTGTAGAAATGATTCAAAAAGATATTGCAGAAATACTTGCTAATTGAACCTTTTATACGATTCGCTTTTAGGGTGGGTTGCAGAAGTGACAGATATTATTCTTCTGTGACTCACCCTTTTAAATTATCTGCTAAATAATTAAACGCATCAGAGGTTAATAATGAATATTCAGGCATGTAGTATCAATATTAGAGGAATTGTTCAGGGGGTAGGGTTTCGACCTTATATCTACCGTCTGGCCATGCAATATAATTTAAAAGGCTGGGTGTTTAATTCTTCATCTGGAGTTTTCATAGAAGCAGAAGGTGACAGGGAGGCATTGCAGGCCTTTTTAGTCAAGTTACAGCAAGAACCTCCTCCATTGGCAGTTATTAAAAGTTTAACCGTGCAGGAGGTTGAGGAGAGAGGTTATACAGAATTTATTATAAAATCCAGTGACGACCGGCAGGAAAAAACAGTTGTACTATCACCTGATATTGCCATATGTGATGACTGTAAAACTGAGGTAAGGGATAGTGCGGATCGTCGTTTTGAGTATCCATTCACCAATTGTACTAATTGCGGACCCCGTTATACGATAATAAAGGATGTACCTTATGACCGGGCTATGACTACTATGGCCGGATTTGCCATGTGCCCACAATGCCAGGCGGAATATGAAAATCCGCTGCATAGACGCTTTCATGCCCAGCCAAATTGCTGCCCGGTTTGCGGACCTCATACCTGGCTGGTTGATCGTCAGGGTGAGATGGTCAGGCAGGATATACGCCAATTACTGAAGGCTGGCTTTATAGTTGCCATTAAGGGATTGGGCGGCTTTCATCTGGCTGCCGATGCTACTAATCTTCAGGCGGTTACCAGTTTGCGTCAGCGGAAAAAACGGGATCGGAAACCTTTTGCGGTTATGGTTAGGGATATGGAAACAGCTCACCGTTACTGCCTGATTAATCAGGAAGAAGAGAAATGGTTAAATTCCCGTTCGGCTCCAATTGTAGTGGTGGAGGAACAAAATGATACTGCTCTTCCTGGGGAGCTAATACATCCGGGGCTTGATACTCTGGGAGTTATGCTGCCCTATACTCCGTTGCATTATCTGCTCTTTGATGATGAACTGGAAATATTAATAATGACCAGTGCCAATATCAGTGATGAACCATTAATAACTGATAATAATGAAGCGTTACAAAAGTTAGATGAAATTGCTGATTATTTCTTATTGCATAATCGTGATATATATAATCCCTGTGATGATTCAGTTGTGCGCGTAACCGCGTTGCAGTCTGCGCAGGTATTCAGACGCGCACGGGGAATGGTGCCGGGTGGGATAATTATTCCGGTAGACTCACCGCCGGTGCTGGCAACAGGTGGAGAGATGAAAAATACTTTTTGCATAACCAGAAGTGGGGAAGCATTTCTCAGCCAGCATTGGGGTGATCTGAATCATTATAATAATTATGTAAACTTTCAAAAGGGTATAAAGTATTTTAAAAAAATGTTAAATGTAGAACCGCAAACCATAGTGCATGATTTGCACCCCGATTATCAGACCAGTCGCTGGGCCCGCCAGCAAAAGGATATTAAGCGTTTGGAAGTACAGCATCATCATGCTCATATGGCCTCGGTCATGGCCGAAAACGGTTTACAGGGGGAAGTTTTAGGGTTAATCTGTGATGGAACCGGCTGGGGGACTGATGCTGCCATTTGGGGCGGCGAAATCCTGCGTGGTGATTATAATGGATTTACCCGCTTGGCTCATTTGAAATATGTACCGCTGCCAGGCGGAGATGTTACCGCCGGCAAACCTTACCGTATGGCGCTGGTATATTTATATCAGGCACTTGGTGAAAAGGGGCTTGATTTAGCTTCATCGCTATTGCCGGATTTAACTGAACAGGAAAAGAATTTAATTATCAACCGGATTAATTATGCCCGTGAACCGCTGACTTCCTCCTGCGGCAGGTTATTTGATGCGGCAGGTGCAATTTTAGGGGTTTGCACTATAAATAAATATGAAGGTCAGGCGCCGGCGGAGCTGGAAGCCCGGGCTGATAAATATGAGAAAAACCATTATGAATACCATTTGCAGGCGGATAATGGGGTATGGTTGATGGATGTACTGCCCATGTGGCCAGAATTATTGAACGATTTACAAAAAGGCCGCAGCGTGGGTTGTATTGCCCAGAAGTTCCATCTGACCCTGGTGGAAATGTTTTTGGAAACCCTATTGCAACTCAGAGAGGCAACTGGTTTAAATCGAGTAGTATTGAGTGGGGGAGTATTTCATAACCAGATATTATTTATAAAAATGTATAAATTATTAACCCGGCAGGGGTTTGCAGTATATTATAACCAAATTGTGCCTCCGGGAGACGGAGGAATATCACTGGGACAGGCAATTATAGCTAGTGAGGTGAAGGGATAATGTGTTTGGGAGTACCCGCCAAAGTTATTGAGTTAATGGCCAATGATGTTGCCCGTGTGGATGTAAATGGTAATCAGACCGAAATCAGTGTTCGTCTGACCCCGGAAGTGAAGATTAACGAATATGTACTGGTACATGCCGGTTTTGCCATGGAAATTATTGATGAAAGCATTGCCCTGGAAACCATGCAGTATCTGGAGGAGTTATTGCAATATGAGTGAAATATCAGATTACCGGCAGCAATTATTGCAGGCTATTCAAACAGAAAAGGCAACTGTTTCGCTGATGGAGGTCTGTGGTACTCATACGATGGCTATAGCCAAAAGTGGGATCAGAGAACTGCTGCCTCCCAATATTAAGCTGTTATCCGGACCGGGCTGTCCGGTATGCGTTACCTCTCAGGGAGATATTGATGCAGTTATTGAAATGGCAAGGCAGAAGGATATTGTGCTGGTAACCTTCGGAGATATGATGAGAGTACCCGGTACTTACAGCAGTTTGCAGGAAGAACGCAGCCAGGGGGCTGATGTCCGTATAGCCTATTCGCCGCTGGATGCATTGAGAGTTGCCCGCGAAAATACTGATAAAGAAGTAGTATTTCTGGGCATTGGCTTTGAAACTACTGCTCCGGCGATTGCTATTACCCTGGAACAGGCCAGGTCAGAAGGGTTAAGTAATTTTTCAGTGTTTTCACTGCACAAGGTGGTTCCGCCGGCTTTGGAATTAATATTCTCCGATCCGAATATTAATGTGGACGGTTTGATTTGTCCCGGACATGTTTCAGTGGTAATTGGGGTGGAACCTTATGAGATTTTAGCGCATAAGTATAAAAAACCCTGTGTAATTACCGGATTTGAAACCATGGATATTTTGGAAGGCATCTTTATGCTGCTTAAACAGATAAAGCAGGGAGATGCACAGGCAGAGATACAATACCGGCGGGTAGTCAAGCGGGAAGGCAATCTGGTGGCCCGGCAGAGTATTGAAAAGGTATTTAAACCGGTGGAGGCCCGGTGGCGAGGCCTGGGGGTTATTCCTGACAGTGGCCTGGCTTTGCGTGAGGAATATGAAAGTATGGATGCCCGACTCAAATTTAACATACCGGATATGGAGGAAATGCCCATAAAAGGTTGTGCCTGCGGTGAAGTGTTAACCGGTAAAATCAACCCGCCGGATTGTCTTTTATTTGGACGGGCCTGCACGCCTTTAAATCCGGTGGGCCCCTGTATGGTTTCACATGAAGGTTCCTGTGCGGCTTATTACCGGTATACCCCGGCGAAAGGAAGAGGTTAGATGAAGCAGGAAAGAATTTTAATGGCACATGGTAGTGGTGGTTTAATGAGTCAGCAGTTGATAGATGAAATATTTAAATCTGCCTGGAATAATGAATTAATGGAAATGCTGGACAGTGCCATACTGAATATAACAGCCGGCCGACTGGCCATGTCTACTGATTCATTTGTTATCACCCCGTTATTTTTTCCGGGCGGGGATATTGGCAAACTATCCATTTGCGGAACCGTAAATGATCTGGTGGCCTGCGGTGCCAAACCGCTGTATATGTCTACTGCTTTCATCATTGAGGAAGGATTTCCGTTATCAGACCTGCGCAAAATAGCAGATTCTATGGCAGCAACTGCTCAGGAGGTCGGAGTAAAATTGGTAACCGGAGATACCAAAGTAGTGGAAAAAGGCAGTGCTGATGGAATATTTATAAATACCACCGGCATAGGTATTATTCCTGAAGGCATAGATTACCGACCACAAAGAGTAAATCCCGGAGATAAAATAATCGTTACCGGTTATGTAGGTGATCATGGACTGGCCATACTGGCCCAGCGGGAAGGATTAAGTTTCACTACTCCAGCTTTAAGTGATTGTACCCCTCTCTATCAGTTAGGAGAAATGACTGATAAGTACGGACAGGCCATAAAATGTATGCGTGACCCAACCCGGGGAGGTCTGGCAACAGTTTTGAATGAGATAGCGAAGCAGGCCGGAGTGGGTATCCGGGTGAAGGAATCCAGCATTCCGGTTTCGGAAGTAATCCGGGCGGCCTGTGATATGTTGGGGATGGACCCGCTTTATATGGCCAATGAAGGTAAAATGGTCATGTTTGCAGCTGCAGAAAAGGCGGATGAGATCCTGGCCGATTTGCGTAAACTGTCGCCAACCATTAACGCTGCCATTATAGGTGAAGTTTGTACTGAACCGACCGGAATGGTGCTGATTGAAACTGAATTAGGGGCGGACCGTATTCTGGGTATGCTGGAAGGGGAACATGTCCCCCGCATCTGCTAAGATATTTATTTTTAAAAACCGAAACCAATTATAATCCTTGGTGTAATGCACTGCGTCATGGTGAGTAAATATTCTTTCGCCAGGACTCTGCATGGGAGAATATAACGCCTTTTATAACTTAATACAGAAGGAGGGCAGACGATGCTAACCTATTTTTATCGCATGGCAAAACATCTGGAAAGAATTGTTAAACTACAGGAAGAGGCGAATCATAAGAATGAAGAAATATTAGCCCGATTAATCAGTATTGAGAATTTGCTTAAAGAATATGCAGACCGATAAATTAAAACGAAGAAACCCCCCCTATCCTTTATATAACCCTTCCTAAAAAATTTTAGTATATATCTGTCCGGAAGGTACAAGTTATTAGCAAATAACTTATTAAAGGGTGATATTTATGAACAGCTATGCAGATTTTTCAGATAGTCCCCATTCTTATTGGATAGCCTCAACTGAAGATAGCTTTTATCCCCACTTAAAAGAAGATATCGAAGTGGATGTCGCCATAATCGGGGGCGGGATTTGCGGTATTAGTACGGCCTTTATGTTAAAACAAAAAGGCCTGAAGGTGGCAGTGCTGGAAGCTGACCAGATTTTACAGGGTACTACCGGACATACTACCGCCAAAATTACTTCTCAACATTCGCTTATATATGCACGGCTAAAAAATAGTATCGGGGAGGAATTAGCCCGTCAATACGCGCAGGCCAATGAAAGCGCCATTCATTATATTGCCACTATAGTAAAAGAATATAATATTGACTGTGATTTTGAATGGAAGCCAGCTTATGTATATACCCAGAGTAATAAATACATCCAGGATATTGAAGACGAGGTAAGGGCTGCTTCTGAATTAGGTATTAAAGCTGGATGCGAAGAAGATATTTCGTTGCCGTTTGCAATAAAAAGAGCGGTATGTTTTGAAAATCAGGCTCAGTTTCATCCTCTGAAGTATCTTTGCTGGCTGGCTAAGGATATTCCAGGCCAGGGTAGTCATATTTTTGAAGGGTCGCCGGTTATCGATATTGAGAAAAATCCTCTGGCAGCTGTAACTCGTCAAGGCCATAGAATAACCGCAGATAAGATTGTAATTGCCAGTCATTATCCTTTCTTTGATGGCGGCGGTCTGTACTTCAGCCGGATTTATACTGAGAGATCTTATGTGCTGGGTATAAAAATAAAGGAAAAATTCCCGGAAGGAATGTTTATTAGCGCGGAAGAACCAACTCGTTCGCTGCGCTCTCAAAATAACGGTAAAGGGGAGTTGATTCTGGTGGGCGGTGAAAATCACAAGACTGGTGACGGTCACAACTTAAATCAGCATTACTATAACTTGCTTGATTTTGCACATCAGACCTTTGAGGTAACAGATATACCTTACCGCTGGTCTGCACAGGATTGCATGACTATTGACGGTGTGCCTTATGCAGGAAATATAACCCCGCGAAATCCTGATATTTATGTGGCTACCGGTTTTGGAAAATGGGGAATGACCAATAGTACCGCCTCGGCCATGATTATCAGTGACTTGATAACCAAAGGTGATAATCCCTGGGCACCGGTATATAATCCCTCCCGCTTTAAACTTGGTCTAGTTAAGAATTTTGCGGTGCAAAATCTGGATGTAGCCAAAGAATATGTAACCGGTAAATTAAGCAGACCTGATGATATTAATATTGCTCCCGGTGAAGCAGGAACAGTTTATAAGCAGGGTCAGAAGATGGGGGCTTATCGTGATAAAGAAGGAGAACTGCATTTAATAGATATTACCTGTACCCATCTGGGCTGTGAATTAAAGTGGAATGACGCTGATATATCCTGGGATTGTCCCTGTCACGGTTCCCGTTTCAGTCCTGACGGTGAAGTTATTGAAGGACCAGCCTTTAATCACCTGTGCAGGAAGGGTGAATGCACCAATCAGGTTGAGGCCAGGATATTTAGTTGAGTTATCAACAAGTGGACCGGTGTTTATTTATTAGAACAAATGTATATTCTTTCGCGAAGATTAATCAATAGCTGTAAGAATATACCTGAATATTATTTTTTAACCGCAGAATGGTTATATTTATGCTGATTGTATAGCTAATAATTCTGGCTTTACCAGAGCATTTTTTCGTTGTACAGATAATTATAATGGTCAGATTATTTTTAAAAATTGAAAATGTCTATTATTAGTAATATGAGGTAAATTTATTGACTGCGATATAAATAATGTTAGAATAAATATACCGTTCAGGAAATTATAGATTCGAAAGGAGTTTCTATGACAGACATTTTAAAGTGGCAATACAGTCAAAAATTAATCAGTGCTGAAGAAGCGGTAAAGAAGGTAAAGTCCGGCGATCACATTTTTTATGGTGAATTTGCTTTATTCCCTGAAACACTGGATGAGGAATTAGCCAAACGTATTAATGAACTTGATAATTTGGTTCTTACCGGTGTCAGCTATACTAAACCTCCTAAAGTCGTATTGGCTGATCCTGAACGTAAACATATTACCATGCGCGATTATCATTTTGGAAAAGTTGCCCGATATTTACATGATGATAATCTGTGCAACTATATACCGGTAACTTATCATCAGGGCCCCAGAATTATAAGAAAATATATGCACATGAATATTGTGTTTGCAGTAACCGGGCCAATGGATGGTAAAGGTTTTTTCAACTTTGGACTGAGTAACTCAGTTACGCATGCTGCTATGGATAAAGCGGATATGATTATAGTAGAAGTGAACAATAATGCTCCCAATTGTCTGGGCGGCAATCAGGAATCAATTCATATATCCAATGTAGATTTTGTAGTAGAAGGAAAACATTCTCCACTGCTTGAATTGCCTGCTGCTCAGCCGTCACCCACTGATCAGCAGATAGCTGAAATTCTGTTACCGGAAATTGAAAACGGCAGCTGTCTACAGCTGGGGATTGGCGGACTGCCCAATGCAGTAGGAACTTTAATAGCGCAGAGTGATTTAAAGGATCTGGGCGTTCACAGTGAAATGATGATGGACTCCTTCGTAGAATTATACGAACAGGGTCGCCTGACCGGAGCACGTAAGAATATTGACAAGTATAAGATGGTATATTCCTTTGCTTTGGGCACCCGCAAGTTGTATGATTTTCTGGATTATAACCCGATGTGCGCCTCCTATCCGGTAAGCTATACCAATGACCCTCGTATAACGGCTTTAAACGACAAGGTGGTAGCCATTAATAATGCGTTGGAAGTGGACCTGCTCAGTCAGGTATCTTCTGAGACTATGGGGTTAAGACAAATATCAGGAACCGGCGGGCAGCTTGACTTCATATTTGGAGCTTTCCAATCACATGGTGGTAAAGGTTTTATTTGTCTGCATTCTACCTATAAAGATAAGCAAGGAAACATACATTCCAGAATCGTTCCTTCTTTATCTCCGGGTACAATAGTAACTGTTCCGCGTTCTATTGTTCAGTATGTAGCTACTGAATATGGTATTGTGCAGTTAAAGGGTAAAGCCACTTATGAACGGGCCGAGGCTTTAATAAGTATTGCCCATCCACAATTCCAGGATGATTTGATTAAAGCAGCTGACTCAATGAAGTTGTGGACCAGAACCAACCGGATTGAGGGTTAACAGCTACAGTTTAAGAGACCGGAGGATATGTGAAAGATTAGCCAATCTTATAAAAATAAATAAACTAAATGCCAGTAAGTCTGGATAAAAATTGCTTATAATTACCCATATTCAGCCCCCGCTTAAGAAGGGGGCTGTTTGTTTATATTTTAAGGTATATGCTATAATCTGCTTATTGAACCGTTAATTTCTTTAGACGGTTTAATCTCAATTTATTTAAAGGAGGCGAACAAATGAGTTTTATACTGACTGATAAAGTAACCTGGGTAGGAAAAATTGATTGGGAGTTAAGGCGATTTCATGGAGATGAATACTCTACTCATCGTGGTTCATCCTATAATTCTTATTTAATAAAAGACGAAAAAAATGTTTTAATTGATACAGTTTGGGGACCTTTTGCCAAAGAATTTATAGCCAATCTAAAAAAAGAAATTGAATTGGACAAGATAGACTATATAATAGCAAATCATGCTGAAACGGATCATAGCGGAGCATTGCCATATTTAATGAAAGAGATTCCTGATACTCCAATCTATTGTACTTCCAGCGGCGCAAAGATATTAAAAGGTCATTATCATCAGGATTGGAATTTTGTCGAGGTCAAAACCGGTGATATTCTGGATATTGGTTCTGCGCAACTGACTTTTGTGGAAGCTCGTATGCTGCATTGGCCGGATACTATGTTTACCTATATGAATGGAGAAAATATCCTGTTCAGCAACGATGCTTTCGGGCAGCATTATGCCTCGGAACTTATGTACAATGATTTGGTGGATCAGGCGGAATTATATCAGGAGGCTATAAAATACTATGCCAATATCCTAACCCCATTCAGTCCGCTGGTTACCAAAAAGATACAGGAAGTACTGGGTATGCAGTTGCCGCTTAATATGATTGCTCCCAGTCATGGAATTATCTGGCGTGATAATCCGGCGCAAATAATTGAAAAGTATCTGCAGTGGGCAGACGCCTATACTGAAAATCAAATCACCATAGTTTATGACACCATGTGGAATGGAACCCGGAGGATGGCGGAAGCAATAGCTGCAGGGATTAAACTGCAAAATGCTGATGTGGCAGTAAAGTTGTTTAATGCTGCCCACACGGATAAAAACGATATAATCACGGAGATATTTAAATCCCGGGCAGTGCTGGCCGGTTCTGCTACTATTAATCGAGGCATACTGTCAGCTATTTCAGGAATACTGGAAATGATGAAGGGGTTAGGCTTTAAGAATAAAAAGGCGGCGGCTTTTGGCACCTATGGCTGGAGTGGCGAATCAGTAGCTATTATTGAAAAATGGCTGCAGGAAGGCAAGTTTGAAGTAGTGCAGCCAGGTATAAAAGAACAATGGAATCCCGATGATGAAGCTGTCGAAAGATGTATGGCCTTTGGTAAATCATTTGCTGAAAAGTTATAGTATAAAAGTGTACGAAAAAGGAATGGAGACAGTAAATCTGTCCCCATTCCTTTCAATTATTTAGGCTCATAGTAGCATCTTTTGGGAGAGTGGATTTTTTCTTCAGTTTTTAATTTTTTAATTGCTTTATCCACTTCTTTTTTATCCAGCCCGGAAATTGCGGCTACCTCTACGGAACTTAAAGGCTTGCCGGCTTCCTGAAAGGCTTTAAGAACTCTCTCCTCGTTATTCATAATGTCTCCTTCCTTTCCATAATATGAATAAGGTTACGCATATTTTATACTGCTGACTATTTTCCGGCAATAGGATTAAAGAAAAGGAATTAATGTCTTTATTTGTCAGTGCCAAACATGGTATTATTTATCTAACAGGATATGATCAGTGAACGGAGATGGTTTTGAATGGCGGATATTAAATTTGAAATTATTAAACCTTTGGGAGTCCTGTCAGAAGGCAGTAAAGGCTGGCAAAAGGAAATTAATCTGCTTAGTTGGAACGATCGCCCGCCTAAAATCGATATCCGGGAATGGGGACCGGAACATGCAAGAATGGGTAAGGGAGTTACTTTAAACCGTGATGAATTAATAGCCCTGAAAAAGTTACTGGATGACATTGATTTAGACGATTTAAAAGTAGAATAAGTATAATATTGCATGATTTATGACTCGCAAGTTATTGCGAGTTTTATTTTTTAAGTAAAAAATATTATACCAGTTCAGTTATCTGGCCGGTTTTGCTTAAAACATAGTCCCCCAAACCTTGCACTTCATTTTTAAAGGCGCTGGAATTAACTACCTCAAATATCCTCTGAATAGCCGGACGGTCCAGATCATCTTTGCGAATAACCAGTTCATAAGTTTCAAGCTGTAAAGGAATAAAATCAATACCTCGCACCTGCAAGGCAGCTTTTTGAATTCCCAAACCGGCATCAGCAATACCGCGGGCAACAGAACTGGCGACTGCCAAGTGTGAAGTTACCACCTGGTTATAACCGTTAATGGAACGGCTGTCAATTCCTAATTGTCGCAGTCTTTCATCCAGCAAAACCCGCGTACCGCATCCTGGTTCTCTGTTTATAAATCGTATATTATCAGCAGTCAGGTCTTTCCATTCATTTATATGGTGCGGATTGCCTTCAGCTACATAAAAACCCTGCTGCCTTTGGGCCAGGTGGATAATTACGGTTGGAATACCCGGCATTAATCGTCTGATATAAGGGGCGTTATATTGTTCAGTATCAGCATCCAGCAAGTGGGCAGCAGTAACATCAACCTGTTCCTGATAAAGAGCTATTAATCCGGCAAAACTTCCTACATGTTTCCGGTATGCTCTAAACGAAACCGGACTGTTTTCAATCTGTCTGGCCAAAACATCCAAAATCGGGTCTAAACCACAAATTATTAAATCACTTTTATCAGTACGGGGTTCGAATTCAGAAACCAGACTATTTATGTGCTGGCTGCAGGGAGGGGTTGTTACTGCAGCAGCAGAACTACCCATCTGCCGGTATCTTTCCACATCCTGAGGGTTTATGCGCAGTTTGCGTCCAATACGAAATGCAGGTAAATCTCCGCGCTTTACCAGTTGATAAACGGTATGTTTCTTTATTTTCAGAATTTCAGCAACTTCTTCGGGAGTTAAGGAATTGTTACTGGTCATTAACCATACCTCGCAATCTTAACAAATACTCTCTCTATATTTTATCACAGGCATGAAAGTTGTCCACTTATGTGTAGTAGCGTCGCATTAAGTTATGATAATTGCAAATGCAGTTATGTTAAGTTATGATAATTTCAAATATAGTTAATATCTAATTTGGTTAAAATAAGGTTGGTGGTGTATCCCCGGCACCGACCATAGGGAAGGAGTGAGTAAGCGGGGGGGAATATTGCAAAGGGAGAGAAAATGATGAAAAAGAATCGGCTTTTAATTGCCCTTTTGTTGGGGATGTTATTGGTTGTTGGAGGTTGTGCTGCTCAGGATACAACCCCCCAGGCTCCTGTTAAACCCACTATTGAACTTAACATTTCTGCCGCCGCCAGCCTGACAGATGCTGCCAAAGAACTGGAGCAGCTATATAAAGAAGAGCATCCTGAAGTCAAACTCGTTTATAATCTTGCCGCCTCCGGTACTCTGCAAAAACAGATAGAAGAAGGTGCTCCGGCCGATGTTTTCATTTCTGCAGGCAAAAAGCAGATGGATGCTTTGCAGGAAGGTGGATTTATAGTAAATGACAGTCGCCAGAATTTACTGGGCAATGAATTGGTGTTAATTGCACCCAAGGACAGTAAAATTGAGACCTTTGACGATCTGGCAACTGATAAAGCGGCAAAAATCAGCATTGGTACCCCTGAGACCGTTCCGGCCGGTAAATATGCCCAGGAGGCTCTTATCACCCTGAAATTGTGGGAGCCGATTCAGCCCAAACTGGTTATGGCCAAGGATGTACGCCAGGTGTTGACCTATGTTGAAAGTGAAAATGTAGATGCCGGACTGGTTTATCGTTCAGATACAATTGGTTCAGAGAAGGTTCGCATTGTGGCTGCAGCCCCGGCTGATTCCCATAGCCCGATTGTTTATCCGATGGCTATAGTGGCGGCCAGTCAGCAGCAGGAAGCAGCTCAGGAGTTTGCAACTTTTCTAACCAGTGAACCGGCTAAAAAAGTCTTTGAAAAATATGGCTTTAAAAGTTTATAGCTAAGTGGTATTTATGAATATACCCTGGGATTTAATTGACCTGTTTCCAATCTGGCTATCAATAAAAGTAGCCTTTCTAAGTGCAGGCTTAGTGGCGGTACTGGCACTGCCGCTGGCCCGCCTTATGGAAAAATATGATTTTCGGGGCAGGGATTTTGTGGAGGCATTTGTCACCCTGCCCCTGGTATTGCCGCCTTCGGTTGTAGGTTACGGCTTATTGGTTTTAATTGGACGCAGGGGACTGCTGGGAAACTTCTTACATAATATGGGTTTGAGCCTGGTGTTTACCTGGTGGGCAGTAGTTATAGCCGCCAGTGTAGTAGCTTTCCCATTAATGTATCAGAGTGCCCGCGGAGCTTTTGCCAGCGTTAATCCCGACTATGAGAAAGCTGCCCGTACGCTGGGTGCCGGTGAATTGGCGGTATTTTTCAGGGTTACGCTGCCTCTGGCCTGGCCGGGAATATTATCGGGATTGGTTTTAAGTTTTGCCCGGGCTATGGGTGAATTTGGTGCTACGCTGATGGTGGCAGGGAATATTCCCGGGCGAACACAAACTATCCCGCTGGCCATTTATTTTGCTGTTGAATCGGGGGACAAGCTAACGGCCAATACTCTGGTAGCAATTATAAGCGTTTTTTGTTTTGCCTTGATTCTGTGGGTAAATCGCTGGAAACAGAAATACCAGCAGTATTAAACCGGCCTGAAATTGGAGGCACAATATGCTGAAAGCTGATTTTAAAAAGAAATTATGGCATTTTAATCTGGAGATTATTTTTGAGGTATTTGAAGGGCAGGTACTGGTTTTATGGGGGCCTTCAGGAGCAGGTAAGACAACTGTTCTGGAGTGTCTGGCCGGCTTAAGACATCCTGATGAAGGGCAGATATCCCTAAATGGAAAGCTGCTATTTTCAAATAATGACGGGATAAACTTACCGTCCCGTAAACGCCGTATTGGTTATTTGTTTCAGAATTATGCGCTTTTCCCCCATATGACGGTAGGTGAAAATATTGATTTTGGACGACGTTATCAGACGGATAAGGATTCCTCATATCTGCGCTGGCGGGAAGATTTGATGGAGGCTTTTGGTATTGGTCATTTGATTGACCGCTATTCATATCAATTATCTGGTGGAGAAAAACAACGGGTGGCGTTGGCCAGAGCTATGGCGGTAAGACCGGATCTGCTGCTTCTGGATGAACCGTTTAGCTCTTTAGACCGTGAAACCAAACTGGATTTAAGGCATGAATTAAATGCCGTAAAGAAAGCCTGGAATATTCCCATAGTTTTAGTTACTCATGACCGCGAGGATGCTGATGCCCTGGGGGATTCCATAATTACGATTGATCGCGGACAAATTATTCAGTCACAAAGGACGCAAACTGCCTATAATAATGACACTCAAATCTGTACCGTTTTATAAATTTAAAACCTGATAAGATTCCAGCACCTGAGAATAGCCAGTACTCATTAAATATGTTTAAATAAGTAATGACAGGCAATCTGCCTGAACTTAACTGGTAGAAAGAGTTGATTATGCTGGTGGATATCGTTAAAGAACGAAACATGCAGGTTTTTAAAGAGGGAAAATTATCAGATGTATCGGATTATATGGTAGTGGAGGAAAATCTGCGTATAATACTTAATGGTCATGAATTGGTTACTTTAGCCTGTACACCTGAGGCTACAAAACAACTGGCAGTGGGCTATCTGTTCAGTGAAGGACTATTAAATAGCAGGGAAGATATCAAAAATTTGCAGGCGGATGATCCTCTGGTTGTAAGTATAGAAACTTTTTCACCGGCAACCTTACCGGCAGGAGCAAGAAAAATTAATACCTGTATGGGCAAAGGTGGTGCCGAATTGCCGGAACCACTACCGTTGGCTACAGAAATACCCAGGTATGACCCCTGGCATTTATTGGCGCTTATTCATGAATTGGACTCTACCTCGTTTACGTTTCAGCGTACCGGGGGAGTACACAGTGCCGCTTTAGGAGATAATAAAGCCATGCTGTTCAGGTATGAAGATATCGGTCGTCATAATGCAGTTGATAAAACTATAGGGCATGCCGTATTGGAAGGATTTACGCTGCAGGATAAATGTTTATTATTAAGTGGCAGAATTGCGTCGGAAATTCTTATTAAAGCAGCCCGTAACCGTATCCCGGTCATCGTATCCCGTTCAGCACCAACCCTACTGGCAGTTGAACTGGCTGAAAAATTGGGTGTGACAATAGTGGGATTTGCTCGGGGTCGAAGCTTTAACTTATATTCACATGGAGAACGTATTAAATTAGAATAGTAAAAACCACCTGGAAAAAGACGAAAAAAGCATCAAATTGGCATATCTGAAACAATAATTACCCAACGTTATTAATTGCATAATAGAAGGATATATATGAAATTTTCATTTTGACTTGTAAGAGCCTTAAAGTTCCGCTATACAGGTATTTTGTAGCTGTTTTTTGTTGTTTTACATGCTTTAAGCCCGGTAAAACATCTTATAACTGGAGGAACACACGCTCTTGTGTCGAAAACCTGATATAATATTAATTGTTTAATACAATTACATAGCTCCGAGTCATATCCGCCTAAAGTCCATGACTATGGAAATATGACCATCAGGGTATACCGGGAAACAGGTTTGCCTCCCGCGTTTGGAAAGGAGCAGGCTTCGGACAAGTAATCGTACTTGTACTGAGCCATATCTGGGGTCATTGAACCAATAAGCCTCATGCAGATGGCTTTTTTGGTTCGCTTAGTTTGGTATTTTTAGAAGGGAGTGGAGATTTTTGGACAGGGTGAAATTAACTATTAACGGGAAGGAGGTTGAAGCTCCGGCAGG
>ERZ764778.45-NODE-45-length-142717-cov-20.290358_pt1 | contig 142717 bp, 121 predicted proteins | sample MGYA00374951_ERZ764778 | MGnify/ENA primary metagenome ERZ764778 (study PRJEB28918, sample SAMN05720193) | bioreactor metagenome | isolation source: Anaerobic biogas reactor | place: USA:Washington, USA | collected 2015-08-08 ...
AGCCTTGAGTCCGATGATCTCCGGATTGCCGGTACTGTGCATGCTGTCACCGCCTGACGTGTTTTTTATGTATATAGTATGTCTATAGTATAGGACAATGTATGAGTTTTAGCCAGAAACTGCCCTAGAGTGGCTGCTGAGCAATGGCTGAGCATGGCTGAGCGGTTGCTGAGCGGTAGTAAGGGCGGCCGGGAAGGGCACCGGCGGCGGTTGGCAAGCGTGGGCAAGCAATCGGCGAGCAGTTGTTTTAACACATTAGTGAAGCTGCGACAAATGCGGTCGCATGAAACCGCGGCGTGAGAATGCCGCGGAGAATCCGTGACCTTCGGCCGCAATTCCCCGCAGCGTTTCTCAGCTGCAGATCTACTTCAGCGGAAATGCCACCGCGAGGAACATTTTGAACTTTTCCGTGGCGTAGACGGCGTGGGGTTTGCCGGCGGGCATCAGGATGCTCTCTCCGCTGTGGAGTATGTACTGTTTCCCGTCTATGGTTATGCGTCCCTCTCCGTCAAGAACGGTTATCAGGGCGTCTCCGTGTGAGGAGTGAGAGCTTATCTCCTCGTCCTTGTCGAAGGCGAAGATCGTCAGACTGTGCGCGTCGTTCTGGGCTATGGTCCTGCTTACGACCTGGCCCGGAAGATATTCCACCTGGTCTGCCAGGGAAAAGATCTCCTCCGATGGTATGTTTTTGATGTATTTTGCCATGCTCATTTCCCCCTTCATATTATGATACTGTGACTATTATCGGGTATTTCTCCGTTGCGAGCAATGCACTCGCGAATTCCCCGACCCTGCCTCTCCTACCGCTTGCCCGCCTTTCCCCGCACCTGCCTTTGCCCCTTACGATCGCTCAGCTATTGCTCAGCAACCGCTCAGGCCATTGCTCAGCCGCTCCTCATGGATGCGAAGCGAGCGAATTCTCCGCGGCATGCTCCATGCCGCGAATTTCTACTCTGGAATTTATTTGTAAAATATGCTAATCTTCGCAAACGGAGATGGTGTTATTTGTACAAATTCAGCAGTGTCATGAAAAAGTACGCATATATCCTTCTTACGTCTCTGATCATCTTCCAGACGGCTGTTGCCGTTTTGTCCGCGCACAGCATCCGTTACAGCCTGGGACCCAGGACCGCTACGATAATAATGAACAACATCGAAACGCCCGCCGTCTCCGCAGTTTCCGTCCTCAGGCAGACTCTTTCAAGACTTTTCAGATCCGTCAATAACCTGTCCGACACAGATCTGGTATTTGCCGCAGGCAGAAGCGATGTGTATGGACACTCTTCATTCCGCCCTCTGCCGAACGTACTGGATAAAGACCACATAACCTCGGAAAGCGAACATCTGTTTCTTCCTGTTCTGGATCTGGTGCTGCTGATCTGATCCCGTAACTCCTTTTTCGTTTCCTAATTTCAGATATGTGTTTCAAAACAGGGCTGTCTGCGTACAGCCCATGTTCTGACAGGGAAGGATTGGGGGAAGCAACAAATGCCGCATTTTCACATGGGGCTGGATATCGGATCAACTACGGCGAAAGCTGTACTGCTGGATGATATGGACAGACTCGTCCTCAGCAGGTACAGCCGGCATTTTTCCGATGTCCGATCGGCAGTCTGTGATATTTTTAACGAAGTTAAGCATTTAATAAAAAATTCAAGGATAACGCTTGCGGTGGCCGGATCCGGAGGGATCGGAGTGGCGGAGGAGATGGACCTCCCGTTCACACAGGAGCTCGTGGCGTGTTCGGCATCGGTAAGCAGGTTCATACCTGAGGCGAATGTATGCATAGAGCTGGGCGGTGAGGACGCCAAACTCACGTTTTTCGACCCGAACGGCACCGACCAGAGGATGAACGAGACGTGCGCCGGAGGGACCGGGGCATTTCTGGACCACATGGCGATGCTTATGGGAACGGACACCGCGGGCCTGAACGAGCTTGCGTCAAAACACAGGATAGTATATCCGATCGCATCGCGCTGCGGTGTCTTCGCGAAGACCGACGTCCAGGCTCTGATGAAGGAGGGCGCCGACAGGGCGGACATAGCCGCATCGATATTCCAGGCAGTGGTGAACCAGACTATAAGCGGCCTGGCCTGCGGGAGAAGGATCACAGGCAATGTGGCATTTCTCGGAGGTCCGCTCTATTTCCTTCCGGAGCTGAGAAAGAGGTTCGCCGAAACGCTGAAGTTAGGGCCCGGCCAGTCAATATCGCCCGAAAATTCCCACCTCTTCGTGGCGCTCGGCGCCGCACTCCTTGGGAAGAAGAATGACGTTGTTACCATATCCGAACTCGACAGAAGGTCCGCGATCTATTCGCTTCCGCTCAGCACGGACGGGAAGCCATGCCTGCCTCCGCTTTTCCGTGACGCGGAAGAGAGGATGCAGTTCAGCGAGAGACACGGAAAGTTAAAGACGCCCCGAGCGGAGATAAGCCGGGCGTCGGGTCCGGCATACCTCGGCATAGACGTCGGCTCGACGACGACAAAGGCCGTTCTGACGGACGGGGAGGGAAGGGTGATCTTTTCTGACTACAGGATGCGGGGCGGGAGCGAACCGCTGCGTACCGTGAGCGAGATGCTGAAGGAGCTCTACTCCCGGATGCCTGAAAGCCTCTTCATCAGGAGCAGCTGTGTTACGGGGTACGGAGAAAAACTTGTCTGCACGGCTTTCGGCGCGGACATGGGCGAGGTGGAGACCGTCGCCCATACAAGGGCAGCGGGAGAGATCGACCCCGATGTGGAGTTCATCATCGACATCGGCGGGCAGGACATGAAGTGTCTGAAGACGGAAAAGGGGACGATAAAGCAGATATTCCTGAACGAGGCATGTTCGTCCGGCTGCGGATCTTTCCTGCAGAACTTCGCTGAGTCCCTGGGGATGGATATGGATGAGTTCGTTGCCTGCGCCGAGAGGTCCCGTTCGCCCGTCGACCTTGGCACGAGGTGCACAGTATTCATGAACTCGAAGGTGAGGCAGGCCCAGAAAGAGGGAGCGTCCATAGAGGACATCTCCGCAGGGCTGGTATATTCAGTCGTCCGCAATGCTCTTTACAAGGTGCTGAAGATCAGGAGCGCGGATGAGATCGGGGAGCACATCGTCGTCCAGGGCGGGACATTCAGGAACGACGCGCTTCTTCGGGCATTTGAGATAGTCACAGGCCACAGCGTGCTGAGGCCGGACATGCCGGAGTTCATGGGAGCTTACGGGGCGGCACTTATAGCAAAGGACAGGGAGGGCCCCGGCAGGAGCTCGATAATTTCAAAGGAGCAGCTTGAACTGTTCGAATACGAGACGGAGACGAAACGCTGTCCGGGGTGCGGCAACAACTGCCTGCTGACCGTTACATCTTTCGGCGGAGGGCGCAGGCACGTCACTGGCAATATGTGCTCGAACGGAGAGAACGGGGGTGCCGGAGGAGCCGAACTTCCTCCGAACCTCTATGCCTGGAAGTACAAGAGGCTTTTTGAACACTATGTGCCACTGAGCGCGGAGGATGCCCCGAGGGGAACTGTGGGGATCCCGAGGGTGCTGAACATCTACGAAGACTATCCTTTCTGGTTCACGCTCTTCACCGGGCTTGGGTTCAGGGTGGAACTTTCCTCACCGCGGCCCGACGAAAGCCTGGCAATAGACACTGTGCCGTCGCAGACGCTCTGCTTCCCCGCGAAGCTGGCGCACCGACACCTGCAGGAGCTCCTCGACAGGGGAGTGAAGCTCATCTTTTTCCCCGGCGTGCAGAAGGAAAAGAGAGAGTTCAAGGATGCCGGCAACTGCCTCAACTGCCCCGTGGTGGCAGGATATCCGGATGTGGCGGGGCTGAACGTTGACGGACTGAGCTCACCGGGCGTGCACTACATCCACTCGTTCTTTTCCCTCGATGCGCCCGGCAGGATCGTTGAGCAGGTCGTCAAGGCGTTTGACCGGTACGGCATATCCCGTTCCGAGGCCGCAGAGGCAGTAAGGAAGGCATATGCGGAACATGCCGCGTTTAAAAGAGACGTGGAGGAGATGGGCGACCGCGCGGTAAGGTATGTGAACGAAAAAGGGGTGACCGGGATAGTCCTGGCGGGCCATCCCTACCACCTCGATCCGGTCGTCAACCACGGCATACCGGAGCTGATAAACGGTTACAACGTGGCTGTGCTGACGGAGGACTCGGTCGCGGGAAGGTCGCGCGGCATGGATACGGGCGCGGATCTGGATGTGATCGACCAGTGGGTCTTCCACTCCCGCCTCTACAGGGCGGCAAGGGCCGTCGCGAGGGATCCGGAGCTTTCCGGGTTCGAACTTGTCCAGCTCAATTCTTTCGGATGCGGGCTGGATGCGATAAGCGCGGATCAGACAGCCGCGCTTTTGAAAAAAGACGGGAAGATGCACACTCTTATCAAGATCGACGAGAGCAAGAACAACGGAGCCGCGAGGATCAGGATACGCTCCCTCCTCGCCGCCGTCCGGACAAAGCGGGAGGAGCAGGAAGTGCCGTTCGGTCCCGCGGTCACGGGATCGGGGAGGCGTTCAGTCCCTGTTTTCTCCGGTAAAAGGACGATACTCTGCCCGCCGCTTTCGCAGTATCACTTCCAGTTCCTTGAACCGATAATGAGGGCGGAGGGGCATGACTTCAGAGTCCTGCCGGAAGGCGGCAGGGAGTCTGTCGAGCTGGGGCTCAGGTATGTCAACAACGACGCATGCTACCCCTCCATGATAGTCGTGGGGCAGTTCCTCAACGCTCTGAAGAGCGGCCTGTACGATCCGAAAAATAGCGACTGCTTCTATGCCCAGACGGGAGGTTCCTGCAGGGCCAGCAATTACGTGCCTCTTCTGAGGAAGGCGCTCGACGAGGCCGGGTTCGAAGAGGTCAGGATACTCGCGGTCAACTCGCAGTGCAGGAACTCGATACCTTTCCGCCTCTCCCCGAGAGTAATGTTCCGGGCGGCCAAGGCAATGGTCTACGGTGACCTGCTCATGCGGCTGCTCCTGAGGACAAGGCCCTATGAACTGTACAAGGGCTACGCTGAGGCGCTTTATGAAAAGTGGTCTTCAAAATACAGGGATGCGATAGCGGGCGGAAGAGGCCCGGACCTTGCCTCGTTCATCAGAAATACCGTGGCGGATTTCAACGCGGTGCCGGTTTCGGGCGAAGAAAAGCCCAGGGTCGGGATCGTGGGGGAAATACTGGTCAAGTATCACTTTGGAGCCAACGAGAGGCTCGTGGACCTCATAGAGTCCGGCGGCGGGGAAGCAGTGCTCACCGATATGGCATCCTTCCTCCTCTACTGTCTCTGCGATCCGGTGTTCAGTCACAGAGAGCTCTCCGGACGCCTCAGCCCGGCCATAGCCGGACGTAGCGCCATAGCCGCGGTCGAATTCCTGCGCAGACCTGTGAGAAAGGCCCTTGAGGGAACGCGGTTCGGCGCGCCGCACAACATATATTCACTTGCGGACAAAGCTTCCTCCGTGGTCTCCTGTGCCAACCAGGCAGGCGAGGGGTGGCTGCTTACGGCCGAGATGATGTCGCTGATAGAGAGCGGTGTCAGAAAGGTGATATGCGTCCAGCCCTTTGCGTGCCTTCCCAACCATATCACGGGGAAGGGAGTCATAAAGGAGCTCAGAAGACGCTATCCGGGGTCGAGCATACTTGCGCTCGACTACGATCCGGGCACGAGTTCCGTCAACCAGATGAACAGGATACGGCTGCTTATGTCCTGAAAAGATCTGCTTTTGAGGGGGCCCTGTAAAGGGTCCCCTAGCAGTATACTGAACTGTCCGTCCAGCTCCTCTCCAGCTCCTCGAGCCTCTTGAGCGCCTTTGGCCCGAGGTGCTCGGCGACCTGTATGAGCAGCGTGTTGATAAGGCCGATCGGTATCAGGAGCGAATCTATGTGCGCGATGTGGGCGCACGGCGAGACGACGTACATATCTGCCGCCTTCGCCAGCGGACTGAACGGCGAGTCTGTTATCGCGGCTGTGAAGAACTTCCTCTTTTTCGCGAGCGCTATGCACTCCACGGTCTGTCTTGTGTAGCGCGGATAACTGATCCCTATGACGATGCTGTTGTCGGGGGCCGCGATCAGGTGGTTGCCTATAGTGTCGGTCGTCGGAAGATGGACGCCGGGAAAGAACCAGGATAGGTAATATTCCATATATACGGCAAGAGACCTCGTGCTTCGGAGCCCTACTATGTAGATCGCATCCGAGGCACATATTTTTGCAGCAAGTTTTTTGATAGTCTCGTCGTCAACGGTGGAAAGCGCTTCCTTCGCCTGTTCCAGATCGCTGTTGATGACTCTCGCGATGAGCCCGCCCGTCTGCGGCTGCAGCTTGTGCGTCTGAAGGCGTCCGAGCGTGGAAAGCTGATCCTTTGCCTCTTCCTGCAGGGACTTTATGAAATCCGGGAAGCTTGAGAAACCCAGGCTGGATGCCATCCTTATGACAGAGGCCTCGCTCGACCCGGCATTCTTGCCGAGCTGGAGCGCGGTCAGAAAGATCGATTCGAGCCTGTTCTTGAGCATGTACTCCGCAATTTTTTTCTGTGCAGGAGGAAGATTCTCCAGGTTGTTCTCGATGTTTTTCCAGCCCATCATCGTCACTCCCGATATCTAAGATCGAATGCTTTACGCAGGGATGATCCCCGAAATAAAAACATCATTACTTTATCACATGAACAACGGGATCAGGAATACCTGTTATACAATTTCGAAAAATAATAAAAAAAAATAAGAGTTGACAAAAAAAATGATATACGGTATATAAAACTGAAGGAAATCCTTCATATGCCGGTGCGCTGTCACAGGTGAATACTGTAGCGACAGAAAGCGATTTTACCTGTATTTTTTGAAGAAGATCAAAACGATTATCAAATTGGACCGGCTCGCCTGTTGACGCACATTGTGATTTATTTCCTTCAATTATGACGGGAGGTTGAAAACAGGATGTTGCAGCACTCATTTCCCCGAAGTTTCAGGACAAACTACATCGAAGCGGACTATGGAGAGGGTATCTATATATATGATACCGATGGCAAAAAGTATCTTGACGGATGCTGCGGTGCTCTGATCTCAAACCTGGGGCACCGCAACAGGGAGATCATCGAAGCGATCAAGGCACAGTATGATAAGATCGAATTCGCACATCCCTCACGCTGGAAGTGCGGGATAGTCGAAGAAGCGGCGACAGCGGTCGCGGAGACTGCACCGGGCGACCTGGATCAGGTCTGGTTCGTAAGCGGCGGGAGCGAAGCCATAGAATCGGCTGTCAAGCTGGCCAGGCAGTATTTCGTCGAAAGAGACGGCCCCTCCACGAGCAAACATCTTACGATCGGACGCTGGAACTCTTACCACGGAAGCACGATCGGCACGATGGCGATAGCCGGATCCATGGCCCGCCGCAGGGTATTCTCGCCGCTCTTCAGAGAATCGCCCAAGATCGCGGCCTGCTACTGCTACCGCTGTGAGTTCGGGGCAGAGTACCCTTCATGCGGCATGATGTGCGCGAAACATCTCGAAAAAATGATAAAGATAATAGGCCCCCAGTATGTTTCCTCCTTTATAGCGGAGCCCCTTGTCGGCTCGACGGTCGGCGCGATAACGCCGCCGGACGAATACTGGCCAATGATAAGGGATATCTGCAGCAGGTACGACGTTATCCTGATCTCCGACGAAGTTATGACGGGATGCGGGAGGACGGGAAAGAATTTTGCCGTCGACCACTGGAACGTAGTGCCTGACATCATCGCCACAGCGAAGGGGCTTGCCGCCGGTTATGTGCCGACAGGCGGCATCATCGCAAGGACCCACCTCGTTGAGGCAATAAAGAACGGAAGCGGATCGTTCATGCACGGTCATACCTACAACGGAAACCCGATAAGCGCCGCGGCCGTATGCGCTGTGTTCAAGTATATGAAGGAGCACGGGCTGGTCGAAAACGCCGCCAAAATGGGAGAGATGCTCGGAGCCGGACTGAAGAAGATCGCGGCGGAAAACCCGATCGTGGGTGATGTCAGAGGCAAGGGCCTCATGTGGGGATTTGAACTGGTAAAGGATAAGTCGACCAAGGAACCCTTTGAGAAAACAGGTGCGGCGAATGTCGCCACGAAGGAATGCGTGGACAGGGGCCTGATCATTTATCCGGGCTCCGGCCAGGTGGAAGGACTCCTTGGAGACAATTTCCTGGTCGCGCCTCCGCTGATCATAAACGAGGCCCAGGTCGGCGAGCTGCTGGAAAAACTGGCAGCCGGGCTGGATGCGGCGGCAAAGAAACTTCTGTAGGTTTTTTACCCTGCCGTTTGCGGCAGGTATGCGCAGCAACGCGAAATAATACATCATTTAAGGAGGTATGTTTTTTATGAAGAAGAGGAACATTATCGCGCTTGGTATCATCGCAGTCATGCTTTTTGCAGGTATCGCCTCCGCCACGACGTTTATAACGATCGGTTCGGGCGGAGTCGGGGGAACATATTACCCGCTCGGAGGAGTGATGGCCGAACTTCTCACTAAGAGCGGACTGGACATCAAGGCGACATCCCGTTCGACCGCTGCTTCAAAGGAAAACTGCCGTCTTGTCGCCTCGAACAAGGCGCAGATAGGGATGACGATGGGATCGACGCTCTATCAGGCATACACCGGGACCGAGGCTTTCCAGCAGGACGGCAAGCTCCCGCTCCTGACCCTCATGAACATGTATGCGGCGCCGCAGCACCTTGTGACTACGACCAAGACAGGCATCAAGACATTTGCGGACCTTAAGGGCAAGAAGATATCCCTCGGGGCTCCCGGCGGCGGAGACCAGCTCCTCTCCCTGATGATACTCGAGGCGGCGGGCTGGGATCCCGACAAGGACATCAACAAGCAGCAGCTGACACAGCCCGAAGCGGTCACAGCGCTCAAGGACGGCAACATCGATGCGGCATTCTTCAACTTCGCGGCTCCGGGATCGGCGATCATGGAAATAGCGGCCGTGCGTGACGTGGTCCTGATCTCTCTTCCGGACGACGTTATCGACAAGGTCACCCAGAAGAACAAGTTCCTTCTGAAGTACACGATCGAAAAGGGGACATACGCGAAACAGGATCAGCCCTGCAAGACCGTGGCTGACGCAAACTTCCTGGTCGTAAACGACAAGATGACGGAAAAAGTGGCATATGACTGCGTGAAGACCTTCATCGAGAAGAGAGAGGAACTGATGAAGGTAACTCCGCACGCGGCCGAATTTGTCCCCGAGAAGGCATCGGTCGGTATCATCCCGTTCCATCCCGGAGCGATCAAGTATTTCAAAGAAAAGGGAATAACAGTTAAATAGTTTGCCCGGACACAGAGCAGGATCTCAACGGGGGGCATTCGCTCCCCGTTGATGTTAAAAGCCTTACGACATGGGAGGTTTGCAATATGGAATGCGATCAGGGTCTGCGCAAAGCAGACGACATCGAAAAGCTGGATATAATCCCGGAGGTAGTCGAAGATCCGGATGAAAGCAAAAAACGGAGGCTGTCCGGCTGGCAGTTTTACCTTGTGGCAGCCATAGCCATAACAGCTTCCTGCTTCCACCTTTATACAGCGGCATTCGGGCTTTTTGCGGCGATGACACAGAGGGCGTGGCACTGGATGTTCATGGGCGCGCTCCTCTTCCTTATATACCCCGCGTCTCAGAAAAGAAGCAACAAGCTTAAGATCAGCATTTTCGACTGGATACCAGCGATACTTATAGTCGTATGCTGTGCAAACATACTGCTGAACTATGAAGCGATCGCGGCCCGCGAAGGCTCTGCGATCCCGTCTGACATATATCTTGGCGTAATAATGATAGTGCTGGTCATAGAGGGTGCGCGAAGGGCCCTGGGATGGCCCCTTCCGATAGTCGCGACGCTTGCCCTCGCTTACGGGGTATTCGGGCCGTATATGCCCGGCATCCTGGCACACGCGGGCTTCTCGTTTGAAGAGCTTGCCCCGTTCATGTACCTCAGGACGGACGGTATATTCGGGGTGCCGCTGGGGGTCTCGGCCTCGTTCATATTCCTCTTCGTCCTCTTCGGTTCATTCCTCAGCACCTCGGGAGCAGGCCAGTTCTTTATCGACCTTGCCGTAGGGCTCGCCGGAAAGAGCCAGGGAGGACCGGGAAAGGCTGCGGTAACGGCAAGCGGCTTCATGGGCATGGTCTCGGGAAGTTCTTGCGGAAACGCGGTCACGACCGGAGCGTTCACGATCCCGCTGATGAAGCATTCGGGCTACTCTCCCGAGTTCGCGGGGGCCATTGTCGCGGCCGCTTCCACGGGAGGGCAGGTCATGCCCCCTGTCATGGGCGCGGCGGCCTTCATAATGGCGCAGTTCCTCGGGGTCTCTTACTGGGAGATCGTCGTAGGGGCGGCGATACCGGCGACCCTCTACTTCATTTCGATAGGTGCGATGGTCCACTTCAGGGCGGGGAAGAAGCGCATGCCGAGGCTTACCGATGAACAGCTCCCGAACGTCAGGAAAGTCGTCCGTCAGGGATGGCACCTCCTCCTTCCGATAATACTGCTCGTCGTCTTCCTTGCTTTCGGCTACTCACCGACGATGGCTGTCTTCTGGTCGATCGTCGCGCTCGTGGCCGCATCGTGGATAGGTGACAAGGAACACAGGATGACCCCGCAGAGGATCATCGATGCCATGATATCGGGCGGCACGGGAGCCGTGGACGTTGCGGCGGCATGCGCCTGCTCGGGCATAGTGATAGGAGTCATTGCTATCACAGGACTGGGGCTCGCGTTCTCATCCTTCGTCCTGAGCATGTCTCAGGGGATACTCCCGCTTGCCCTCTTCCTCACGATGATAGGTTCGATAATACTCGGGATGGGCGTGCCTACGACGGCGCAGTACATCATAACTTCGACACTTGCGGCACCGGCTCTGGCCCAGATGGGGGTCCCCATGTTCTCGGCACACCTTTTCTGTCTCTACTTCGGTGTCCTTGCGGACGTAACTCCTCCCGTGGCGCTGGCCACATACGCATCGGCGGGCATAGCGAAATCCGAACCGCTTAAGACGGGCTTTACTGCCCTTCTGGTGGCTGCCGCGGGATTTATAGTGCCCTACATGTTTATATACAATCCGGGCCTTCTGCTGCAGGGGAGCGTTTTCGAGATCGTTTTTGCAGCCGTCACGGCGCTCATTGCGGTCATCGGGCTCTCGGCAGCGGTGCAGGGATATTTTGCCGATGACGTCAACATCATAGAGAGGATCCTGTTGATCGCCGTACCATTCCTTATCGTCTATCCGACCATGCTCAGCAACCTCATAGGAGCGGTGATAGTCGTAGCGGTATTTGCAAAACAGAAGAGTTTCGGAAAGAAAAAGAAAACACTTGAAGGAGGGACCGTATGATGACCAAGAAGATAATCAAACCGGTCGTCTCTGCACAGGAAGCGGTGAAATGCGTAAAAAAAGGCGACACGATCATGGTCGGCGGCTTCAACTACGGCGGGATACCCTACACGCTTGTGGATGCGCTGTATGATGCCGGAACGGATGAACTGACGATGATAGCCAACGACACTGCCTATGAAAACGTGGGCCACGGCAAACTGGTGGCGGCAGGGAGGATCAAAAAGGTCATAGCCTCGCACGTCGGGCTCAATAAGAAGACCGGAGAGTATTACAACTCGGGAAAGATGGAGCTGGAACTCTCTCCGCAGGGGACTTTCGTGGAGCGCATAAGGGCCGGAGGATTCGGGCTCGGCGGGTTCCTCACGCCCACAGGCGTAGGGACCATAGTCGAGGAGGGCAAACAGGTCCTGGAAGTGAACGGAAGGAAGTACATCCTCGAACTGCCGCTCAGGGCCGATGTCGCACTGATAAGGGCGTACAAGGCCGACAGGATGGGCAACCTGATCTACAAGGGAACGAACCGGAACTTCAACCCTGCCATGGCGACTGCCGCGGACATAGTGATCGCAGAGGTCGACTCTGTGGTCGATGTGGGCGAGCTGGATCCGGATGTGATAGTGACACAGGGCATCCTCATTGACATGTTAGTTGTGAAGGGAGGTTCATACTATGCTTCCAGAACTTGATGAATGCGTCGTAAAGGAACGGATAGCGAAAAGGATAGCGCTGGAATTTACAGAAGGACAGGTGGTGAACCTCGGGATTGGGATACCCACTCTAGTCTCCGATTACATTCCCGAAGGAGTCCACATAATCTTCCAGGCTGAGAACGGAGCCATCGGCGTAGGCCCGGCCCCTGCGGAACCCGATCTAAGATGTATAGGGGCCGGAGGCCGGATAATCTCGATACTTCCTGGCGGTAGTTTTTTCGCGAGCGATACGAGTTTCGGCCTTATAAGGGGCGGACACGTCGACGCGACGGTGCTCGGCACCCTTGAAGTGAGCCAGACCGGGGACATCGCCAACTGGGTCGTGCCCGGAAAGAGCGTCCCGGGGATGGGCGGAGCGATGGATCTCGTCGTCGGGGCAAAGAAGGTCTACATCGCGACCACCCACACGACAAAAAAGGGAGCGGCCAAGATACTTAAAAAGTGCACACTGCCGCTGACGGCTGTCGGAGTGGCAAGCATGGTGGTCACCGAGTTCGCGGTCTTTACCATAGAAAACGGCAGGATGACCCTCATAGAGAAGTCGCCGGAGGTAACGCTGGAGCAGATCAGGGAGCATACGGAGGCCGAGTTCGACGTCGCGGATCCGCTCCTTCCGATAAAGGGAATGGAGGTGGCAGAAAGTGCCTAAAGCGGTAATACTCAGCGCATGCAGGACAGCGGGAGGAAAGTTCGGAGGACAGTTTTCGAAGCTTTCGGCTACGGATCTGGGGGCTGCTGCCCTTAAAGAAACCATAGTCCGCTCCGGCGCTTCCGCCGATGTTGTCGAAGAGGTGATCATGGGCAACGGATGGCAGGCCGGAGTCGGGGCGAACCCGGCAAGGAACGCGATGTTCAAAGCCGGGATAGACCAGTCTGTGCCGGCGTTTACGGTAAACATAAGGTGCGGTTCGGGACTTCGCACCGTAATGCTGGCCGCTGACAGGATCAGGCTCGGCGATGCCAGCGCGATACTGGCCGGAGGGATGGAGAGCGCGACCAACACCCCCTACATCCTGCGGGATGCCAGGTGGGGCTTCAGGATGGGAGAAAAAAAGGCGGAAGACGTCCTGCACGCAGACGGCTTTATCTGCCCGCTCGCGGGTCGGCTTATGGGGGAGATCACTGAGGACGTTGTGATCCCCGAGTTCTCGATCTCACGCGAGGAACAGGATGAATTTGCATATTACAGCCACATGAAGGCCGTAGAGGCGATAGAAAAGGGGCTGTTCAAGGACGAGATAGTGCCTGTGGTCATAAAGGACAGGAAAAAGGGCGAGATAGTCCTCGACACCGACGAGATCCCAAGGAAGGACACCTCGATCGAGTCGCTGTCAAAGCTGCCCGCGATCTTCAGGAAGGAGGGGACGATTACTGCCGGGTCCAGTTCTGCGCTCTGCGACGCAGGAAGCGCTGTGATGGTAGCCGGTGACGAGTGGGCAAAGGCGCAGGGGCTGAAGCCCATCGCCGAGATCATCAGCTACTCTGCGGTCGCTGTCGATGCGGAGCACTTCCCGATAGCCCCGGTCAAGGCCATGGACATCGTCCTGAAGAAGGCGGGCATGGCGATGGACGACATGGAGCTGATCGAGATAAACGAGGCTTTCGCAGCCCAGGTGATAGCATGCCACAGGAAGATGCCCTTTGACATGGACCGCCTCAACGTACACGGCGGGGCCATCGCGCTTGGCCACCCGATAGGGGCAAGCGGGACCAAGATACTGACGACCCTCCTCTACGCACTCAGACAGCAGGGAAAGAGCATAGGAATGGCCAGCGCCTGCATAGGCGGAGGTCAGGGCGTCGCAATGATCGTCAAGCTGCTGTAAGGGCTACGCTGGCGGAAAAAATACGGAAGGGAGCGCATCTGCCGGGTGTACGGCGGATGCGCTCCCTCCTGTTGTGTCAGTCGATCATCCTGCCGCCTTCGATATATATGGTCTGACCCGTTATGTATGATGCGCCCGGAGATGCCAGGAAGAGGACAGTCGATGCGATTTCCTCGGGCTTGCCGAATCGCCCCATGGGGATCTTCGAGAGAAGTTCGTCTCTTTTCGATCCGTCACTGATAAGATCTGCGGTCTGGTCGGACGGGACGTAGCCGGGCGCCACGGCGTTGACCGTGATCCCGTAGGGGGCCCATTCGTTCGCCATCACCTTTGTCATCTGGCTGATCCCGCCCTTCGCCGAGGCGTAGATAGAGAGGTTCCTGTGTCCTCTCGCGGATGATACGGACGCTGTGTTTATTATCCTTCCGCCGTTCTGTTCCTTCATTATCTTCGCGGCTTCGCACGCGACGAAAAACGGTGCCTTGAGGTCTATGCTGATAAGGCTGTCCCAGTCATCCTCGGTGCATTCAAGAGCCGGTCTGCGGATGGAGTATCCGGCATGGCTGCACAGTACGCCGATCCTGCCGAGGATGTCGCGGGCGCGTGCCACCATCTCCCTTACCGACCGGATATCCGAAAGGTCACAGCTCACAAAATCGAATTTCCCGCCGTAAATGCGGCACTTCTTCAGGACTTCGTCTGCCTTTTTCCTGTCCCTTCCGGAGATCACGACATCGGCGCCGCATGATGCAAAGGCTGACGCAAACTCGGAACCCAGCGTTCCGGTCCCTCCTGTGACAAGGATCTTTTTGCCGGTGAAATCGAACATGTTCCTGTAGTCCATCATATGCTTCGGCCCTTCCTTTTCATACAGCTGTTTAATTGCCGCAGTGAGCGGCAGATATGATCGGTCCGCTCCATGTTGATGTTATTATATACTGGTCAACGGCTATAATATCAAACCGTAAAACCACGGTCGGCAAAATCGTCCGGACATGGAGGCGATCATATATGAAAATCGAATATTTTGTTTTTTCGGGAACGGGGAACACCCTCCTTATTGCCAGGGAAGTCGGAGAGAGGCTCAGAGAGAAGGGGCACGAGGTCAATTACCACATGATAGGCAGGAACAATTCCTTCAGGATGTCGGGGGACAGCGTGATAGGCCTTGCCTTTCCGATAGCCTTTTTCTCTTCATATCCATTAGTGCTGAAATTCATAGCATCCCTTCCTGAGGGCAGGGGAAAAAAGATATTCATGACAGCTACGATGGGAGGATCTGCACTGGGCGCGGAAGGTAAGTTCAGGAAGCTGGTGCGCGACAAGGGTTACAAGCCCATTGGGTCCGAACTCTTCATCATGCCCGGCAACTACAACAACGGAGTCATACCGGTCGAGAAGAACAGTCAGCTGGTCTCGGCCGCGAAGGAGAAGGCAAGGGCGTTCGCGGACAGGCTTGAGAAGGGCAGCGCGGCCTGGGGCCGCGGTATCCCCGTCATCCCATCAATGTGGTATAAGCTGATTTCGAGCGGGAGATCGCTCCGCTTCTTTTACAGGATGTTTCCGATAACGGTCGATAAAGAAAAATGCATCAAATGCATGAGATGCGCAGAGAACTGTCCGGTAGGGGCAATAGACGGATCGGGTGAGTTCCCGGTCATCAACAGGAACATCTGCGAGTCCTGCCAGAGGTGCGTGGCATTCTGTCCCGCTCATGCGATAGAGGTTCCCGGCAAACCCGCGGAGCAGTACAGAGCCATGGAGTTCGAAGAATTTTCGCGGTAGGCATAGGTACCCTGAGCCGAAAAGTCCAAAACTCCGCAGTGACGGAGAAACCATTCGGTCCAGGGTACGCGAAGCCGGTACAGGCCATCCGGATCCTTCCGGCGACTAACCTTCCTTAAGTTCAGGCTCGAACTCCAGGTCGTTCTCTATAGCACAGTCGTTGCAGACGACTACCGTGTCGCCGTCCGGGGTGACGGCCTCATGAAAGAGGTCGCAGCACTCTTTGAGCGCCTTGCCGCATATTGCGCAAACCAGCATTGATATTCCCCCTAAATGTAATAGTCAAAAGGCCCAGGTATTTGGCAAGGGCCTCAGTCTTCTTATCTGCCTTTCTTCTTCTTTTTTACCGAGAAGCCAAAGCTTCCTACCTCTTTTCCAAGGGCAAAGTATTTGCCGTGGCTCGTGGCTACAAGGCTCGCTCTTTCCAGGTGCAGCCTTCCCCTGCTGTCGAGAAGACCTTCGTCAACGTTGACAGCGACGATCTTCGAGAGGAACATGTCGTGAGTTCCCAGCCTGATCACCCTGTCGACCCTGCACTCAATGCTGACCGGGCTCTCTTCTATCATTGGGGCGCTAACTTTAGAAGCTGCAGCTGCTGTTATTGCAGGAAGCGAAAATTTGTCGATGTCCCTGCCAGATTTTACTCCGCAGTAGTCAGCCGCCCATATCAGCGGCTCAGTTGTGAGATTTATCACAAACTCCGACGTCTCAGTTATCAGCCCGTGGGAATAACGCTCCGGCCTTACGGATATGTATGTCATCGCAGGGTCTGAGTTGACTATCCCTGTCCATGCGACAGTGATGACGTTCGGCCTTTCCATCGTCCCGCACGAGACCATCACCGGAGGCAGCGGATAGAGCATCGTGCCGGGTTTCCATGTCACCTTTCCCAAATTATGATCACCCCCTTTTAAAACATTGCTGAGCAATTGCTGAGCAGTCGTAAATACGGTCAAGCAATTGTCAAACGTTGTCAAACAGTAGTCAAACTGTTGTTTTATAGGGTCGTCAACACTTTACAATTGCTCAGCTACCGCTCAGGCCATTGCTCAGCCGCTCCTCATGGATGCGAAGCGAGCAAATTCTCCAGCGACAAACGTTGCGAATTCTCCGCAGCCCGGAGGCTGCAGATTCCCCGCGGCATCTTCATGCCGCAGCCCCTAATAGATTAACATAAAGAAGGCTGATTTACTGTGCTTATCAGCTAAAAAAATGTACAATATAACGGGAGCGTGAGCAGATGAAGATCTCAAAAGAGGGTTTCATGGGAAGCGGACTGACAGTGCCTGTATTGCTGCTTATACTGTGGTGGGCCGGTTCAAACGCAGGATGGTGGAACGCATTCCTTCTTCCGTCTCCCGAACGCGTGATGGAGTCCTTCATACTTTCGATCCGGGACGGCGAACTGCAGAGGCACGTCTGGGCGAGCCTTGAAAGGATAATAAAGGGCTTCGGCCTCTCTGCGGTCATGGCGCTTTCCTTTGCGCTCCTCTGTTCGTGGTTCCCGCGCATCCTCGTGCATATGGAGCCGACACTTGAATTTTTCAGGCACATCCCGCCCATGTCTACTGTCCCCCTCCTGATACTCTGGTTCGGGATAGGGGAGGCACCGAAGATAATACTGATAATCCTTGCCACATTTTTCCCCGTTTATATGAACGCCCTCCAGGGCATAAGGGACTGCGATCCGAAGCTGACGGAGGTAGCCACGGTGTTCGGCTACAGCAAATGGTACAGGTTCAGGTATGTCATCCTTCCGTCTGCCATACCGTCGATCCTTACAGGTCTCAGACTGGGCCTCGGCTACAGCTGGCGCTCGCTCGTCGCGGCTGAGCTGGTGGCTGCGTCATCGGGGCTGGGCTACATGATACTGGACGCCGAACAGCTTTCCCGCTCCGATGTCGTCCTTATGGGGATATTCGTGATAGGGACGCTGGGGGCCTTTCTTGACTACGGTTTCCTGTGGGGCATCAGACGTTATCTTAAAAGGGGCATCGAAGCGTGAGCTGGCTGAAGATCCGGAACCTGAAAAAAAAGTTTTACCTTGAGGATATGGATGTCGATGCGCTGAACGGCATCGACCTGGAGATAGAAGAGGGTGGCTTCCTGGTCATTGTGGGCAGGAGCGGATCGGGCAAGACGACGCTTCTGAGGATACTTGCCGGGCTTGAGTGCGAGACGGAGGGCGAGATCCTTTTCAAGGGAAGGAAATGCGGCCCCGACTCACCGCTCCCCGTAGGCATGGTCTTTCAGGAACCGAGGCTCATGCCCTGGCTATCGGTCGAGAACAATATACTATTTCCATTCCTGCCGGGAGGGATATCCGGAGAACTGCACCAAAAGGCGCTGGACATCCTAAAGATGCTCGGACTTGAAGGGTATGAAAACGCGATGCCCCATCAGCTGTCCGGGGGCATGGCACAGAGGGTGGCGCTCGGAAGGGCGCTTTCCTGCGATCCTGAGATAGTGCTTATGGACGAACCCCTCGGAGCGCTGGACTATTTCACGAGAAGGGCACTCCAGAGGGAACTTGTGAGGATATACCTGCATGGCGGGAAGACCTTCCTTATGGTGACGCATGACGTAGGGGAGGCCCTGCGCATGGGCACGAGAGTGCTCGTGCTGAAGGACGGCAAGATAGAGGCCTCGATACCGGTGCCGCTCGAATATCCGAGGGACCGGCACAGCGAGACCTTCCAGTCACTGCTGGACGAGGTACTGACCGCGCTGGATGATGCGTGAGGGGCAAGGCGGCGTGAAGATGCCGCGTGAAGCGGCGATTTCATCGCCGGGGAATCTGCAGCCTCCGGGCTGCGGAGAATTGGAGGTCGGTACTTAAAGATTGAATTCTCCGGCGGCCGAAGGGCGCGAATTCTCCGCCCTTGTTCTTAACGATTACTCAGCCGCATTTAAAGCCGTATAAGACAACAGTTTGACTACTGTTTGACAACGTTTGACAATTGTTTGACCGTATTCACGACTGCTTGCCAATTGCTTGCCAGTCTTTACGATTGCTCAGCTTAATGTTTAAAGAAGGGGAGATCGGATTGAACACGAAAGAGATAATCAAGGGACTTACGGAGATAGCGCTGCCTGTTCCGAGGGGCGGGTTTGAATCCTTTATAATCGGCTGGCACATCGATGACAGGAGCAGGGGGAGATCCATACTTGTGGAGACAGGCCCTGCCGTTTCGGTCCCGCGCCTTGCCGAGGACCTGAAGGAGATCGGGGCGGGCGAGCCCGACTACCTGCTGTACACGCACGTGCACCTTGACCATTCGGGGGGAGCGGGACAGTTCCACGAGCTGTTCCCCGGCACGAAGATAATAGCCCCGCTCAAGGGGCGTCCCCATCTCGTGGATCCGACGAGGCTGGTAGAGGCGAGCAGGGAGAACCTGGGCGACCTGCTCGATGTCTACGGCATGCCGATCCCTCTTCCCGAAGATATCCTCGCGGACCCTGATCTCGAACTTGAAGGCCTCACGACCGTGGATACGCCCGGCCATGCGCCGCACCACAGCTCATACCTCTACGACCTTGACGGGACGAGGATACTCTTCCCCGGGGAGGCCGCGGGATGTTATTTTGAGTTTGACGACGGTTCGATATTCATGAGGCCTGCGACCCCGCACAAATTCTATTACGAGACCGCGATGGCCTCACTGCAGAAGCTGATAGACCTCGGAGACGTGGATCTGATATGTTACCCCCATTCGGGCTGCAGCAGGGATCCCAAGGGACTCCTGGAGACGGCATCTTCCCAGATGGCCTTCTGGAAAGACATCATCTCGGCGCTTCCGGAAGGGGCGGGGACCGAAGAAGGAGTCGAAGCCCTGCTGAAAAACGATCCTGCGCTTTCGCACATCGACAGGCTTCCCGAAAAGGACAGGGAAAGGGAGATGTTCTTCCTTCGCCAGAGCACGAACGGGTATCTGGGCTATGTGAGAAGAAATGCCGAGAGCTGAGACTGAGACTTATTACAACATAACCGAAAAGGGAGAACGGCTCGCCGGGCTCTACAGGGACTGCGGAGAGAGGGTCATCTTCGTGGTCCCGTCGGGGCTGGACAAAGATGCGTTGCTTGATCTGATCTCGGGCGGGGGATCGTTTTTTGGCCAAAGGCCGAAGATCTGCACGTGGGGAGATCTCTATAAAGAGGTATCGCAGATCTCACACGCCAGGCCCAGAATGATAACAGATCCCCCCGACCATACACTTATCATAAGATATATCCTTGATAAATTTTTAGAAGAACAAGATAAAAGTGGTAATAAACTGCCCGATGGCGTTTATCGCAGAGGGTTTTCAAAGATATTGGGCGACAACATCAAAGAGCTTCTGAACGAAGACGTCTCGCCGCGGGATCTCAGAGACAGGCTGTACATGGAGGGAGATCCACCCGAAGGATCCCCCGAGGCGATACTGCTGAAGCTCTATTCCAAATACATTTCATACCTCGATTCGCACGGGGCGGCGGACAGCGCGCAGACAGCGGCACTTATCAGGGAGTGTCTCGCGGACGGGGCGGCCGCCGAGGCTCTTTCAAAGATCACCCTCGTCTTCATAGGGTTCCTCACCTTCACTGGAAGTCAGTTAAAACTTATAAAAAGACTTAAAGAGGTAACTAATACGGTATTTATACTGCCCGAAACAGGACTTGCCTGCGGACATGACTCCGTTATGCAGATAGGTGGGGATCTCAGGGAGAGGCCGAAATGGACCGCAAAGGTTTTTGAACTGAAAGCGGCTGATATCCAGCTTCAGTTCGATGCCGCGGCGAGGGAGACGGCCCTCTGGGCGCACGGGCTGGGTGCCTTTTCAGCGCTTGGTGAGCTCAACGGTTACGGGGATATCGGTCTTATGGTCAGCCCCGCCCATCTGCCCCTCGCGGAGGATTCGCTTCGGAGGTACAAGATACCCTACAACGTGCAGGTCAGGGGGACGGTGGCCGAAACGATCTTCGGAGAATTGCCAATAGCGGTGTGGAGGGCTTATTCCTCGGGATGGGAGAGGGAGAAGACAGCCTTCCTGCTTGCGGGGCCTCTTTTCAGAACACCCGATCTCGACGTCTCTGCGGCCCTCTCGGCGTTCCCCGAGGGAAGCCGCGCATGGAGCAGCTTCCTCAGGGGAGAGGCTCTGAAAACTTTCAGGAGACTTGAAGAATTCTGCCGCGATCTTGATCAGGGAGGAACTCCCCTTGAAATAATGAAAATATGGCGTGACTTTGTCGCGGAGATGGCTTTCGAGGAACGGACAGGATCGTTTATAGACGATACGCCTGAGCTTGACGAAGTTCTGAAGGACATCTCATCCTCGGCAAAGGAACTTGGTATGAAGGTCGAGATGCTCGAAGACATGGACCGGGACATCGGACCAGCCGCAAAGGTGGTCCTGAAGGGGCAGGAGGCGGTGGATTACATCTGCGGATGGGCAGGGAACGCAACCCTTCCGATAAGGCTCCCTCAGAGCGGTTCGCTTACTGTCTACGCGGGACTTCCTCCCGTGCTCACTGTGCACAGATACTGGATAATGACGGATGTCGACTATAACACCTGGCCGGGCAGGTTGAGGGAGTCCCCTCTGCTCGGCAACGAGAGCAAGGCAAAGTTCAACAGGTCCGTAAGGTCGGAAGACGGCGAAATGGGGGCGCACATCCCCGAACTTCACGAGGAGAGGGAGCAGAAGGAAGCTCTCTTCAGGAGGCTCATCGCGACGTCTCTCGAGGGCACGGTCGTCACACGTTCGCTTACGGACAGGAACGGAAGGCCTCTGGGCGTTTCACAGTTCCTTGAGCCGCTTTTCAGGACAGAGGATAGGGAACGCAGGTGGGAGAGGGCCGGGAGCGCCGAATACAGGTCGTCTGACATTATCCCTTCGGGCAGTTCTTATTGGTTTCTGGGTGCGGAGATACCTCTTTTTGCCGAACAAATGGAGAGGGGCGATTTCCCAAGGAGGGGAAGCGGCACCTGTACGGACTCTCCATCCGTATCGCTGAGTTCGCTGGACGAGTGGAGGGAATGTCCGTACAGATACTGGTGCAGGAACAACATACGCCTTCCAGAGCACGGGAAAAGGCTATATGATCCCATGAAGGCCGGCACACTGCTGCATACGCTGTGGGAGAGGTGCTGGGGGGGATATCTATCCTGCGGGACAAGCTTTTCCGTACTTTTGAGGCAGGAGTGGGAAAGTGTGTCTTCAGAATGCTATCCCGAGCTGCGCTCGGACCCCAGGCTCGGAAGACATGCTGACGAGCTCCTCAAACAGGCGTCGGCGGTCGCCGATCTGCTGGACAGGGTCGAATCGTCCGATGCGGTAAAGAGACGCAGAAGGACCGGGATCGAATACGCCCTGCCCGAATACGAAACGGGCGGAGTGATATTCAAAGGAAGGGCCGACAGGATCGATTTTTACGACGACGGCTTCGTGGTCATCGACTATAAGTCAAACAGGGCGGGAGACCACCGGAAGGATCTGCAGCTTGCCGCATACGCGGCAGTGATAAAAAACACGACGGGCGCCGTACCCCTCGGATACGGATGGATAGGGCACAAAGACGCATCGTTTTACGGCCATTTTAGGTCGGACGTACTCAGCGATGCTTACCTTTCCGCAAGATCCAGGAAGAAGCTGGAAGCGGCCCTTGAAGAGGCGGAAAAGGCTATGAAAGATATGGCGGAGTCTGTGAATAAAGGCGATTTCCCGGCAAACTATGATTCATCCATGTGCAGGTACTGCGAGTACATCGTCATCTGCAGAAGAAAAGAGGGGCACTTCGAAGAGGCCGGGGAAGAGAACGGGGAGGGATACGGAGATGACAGCTGAGAGAGATGATCTGTTGTCGGCCGCATGCCGCTGCCTCAGGGGGCTTCCCGAACAGATCGAGGCAGTGACCTCGGCCAGCCCGCTCACTGTTGTCAGCGCAGGCGCGGGAACGGGGAAGACCCAGACGCTTTCACAGCGTTTTGTATGGCTGCTCGCTTCAGACCGTGACCTGACTGTCGACCGCATACTTGTCCTCACCTTCACCGAAAAGGCCGCCAGGGAGATGCACGACAGGATAAGGGAGACGCTTGTCCGATGGAACAGAGAGGGCGGCAGGGAACTCTCTCATCTGGAAGACAGGCTTGGCAGGATCGACGACGCATATATATCGACTATACACTCCTTCGCGATGAAGGTGATAAAAGAGTCGGGGCTGGTCCTTGACATAGACCCGGCCGCAAGGATCGTCACGAAGCCGGAGGAAGAGCTTTGGTGGAAGGATCTCGCGGAGATGACGGGAAATATGTCTATCGTGAGGATAAAGTCAATGCTCTCCGAAAAGTGGGCCGCAAGGGCCGAAGAGCTCTTCGGCGAACGGCATTTCAAGGATCTCGTGAACCACTACGGACCGGAGAGACTGGCGGAGATATCAAGATATGCCTCAGAGAAACTCGGGAGCTTCGGCAGGACGCCGGATGACCTTTGGGAGCAGTCCGCCGAGGAACTGCTGTCCGACATCGAAAGCAGAAGACATGTCTTTGATGAGATCTGGGAGATATGGCATGGGACCGTATTTCCGGCAGTAAGGGCTGAGTTGTCGGAAAATCCCGGCAGGTGCTTTGCGCGGCTCAAAGAGATATGCGAAGAATTTTACGGAAAGAGACCCGACGAGGAGGAGCTCAGGAGGTTTGCCGTACTCCTGATCGAAGAGGGGCTTTCAGACCTTCAGGGATGTTCAAGAAAAATAATGGGATCGATCAGCGAAGCGCTGGGCGAAAAGCTGACAGTATGGCGGGACCGCATGAAAAGAGAGCTCCTGATGGCTTCGCCGCCCGGTGAAGAGGAACTGGAACTGTCAAGGCTCCTTTGCCGCATGAGCGCTCTTGGATGGCAGTGCTGGGAATCGGAGAGACAGAGAAGTTCCGTTCTTACCAACAACGATCTGATCAGGTATGCCGGGGAGGTCCTGAAAAGGGATCCCGACTTCGGCAGCAGGTTCAGCCACATACTTGCGGACGAGTTCCAGGACACTGACGGGCTCCAGGACGAACTGCTGAAGGGGCTGTGGCAGGAGGGACGCAACACGCTCTTTGTGGTGGGCGACATCAAACAGTCGATCTACCGCTTCCGCCACGCCGACCTTAAGATCTTCGGTAGATACATAAGCACTGCAAAGGAGAAAAACGGAAAGGGTGCCTCTTATATAACGCTGGACAAGAGCTTCAGGACGAGGGACAGGCTCATCGGAAAGATCAACTCCGTATTCGGCTCTGTTTGGTCGGAAGGGATCGGGAAGGGAACGGGCATGGGATACGAACCCCTCGGATCTCCGACGTCGGAGGAGTGGCAGATGAGGAACCGCCATGCGCCGGAGCCTGAGTTCGAGGTCATGGTCTCGCGGCAGGAGAGGACGTTCGACGAGGGGACCCAAAAATACGACAGAGGAGAGACTGTCTATGATGCGAGGGTGAGGCTCTACAGGAGTCTTGCCCAAAAGATCAGGGAGATGCACGAAGCAGGAACGCAGATATGGGATAAGAACGCCGAAGGGGATGATAAGTTCAGGCCCGCAAGGTGGAACGATTTTGCCCTCCTGGTCCCGAAGAGGACCTTCTACGACGCGATCGGGGATGCGTTCGATGCCGAGGGTGTGCCATACGTCCTCTGCACGAGGAGGGATTACTTCAACAGGGGAGAGACGGCCGATCTGGTCAACTTCATATCGCTTCTCGCGGATCCCGCGGACCCGTCATATCTTGCCGGCTGGATCGCCTCGCCCCTGAGCGGTTTCCCGCCGCATATGGCCGGAGAACTGATGGCCGAAGGGCTGAATTTGCGTGAGGGCAAGGAACCGGTACCGCTTTCAAGGATCATCAGGGAGAAATATCCCGAGGTCCATGCGTATCTTGAGAATATGCGAAGAAAGGCGGAGCTTCGGGGAGTCTCCGCCCTCATAAGGGAACTGCTGCGCGATCCGGATCTGCTGAGGTCGTACGAACCTGACCGGAGGCGCAGGGTCAGGGCCGACATCTCATATATGGCGGAGATAGCCGCAGAGTACGAATCGTCACTGGGGCGCTCCCTTGCGGGCTGTGCCGAATACATGCGTTTTGCCGTCAAGGGGGCTAAGCAGCAGGAGGAACCTGAGATAACGGACGAAGACCACGATGCCGTCAATGTGATGACCATCCACTCGGCGAAGGGGCTGGAGTACCCGGTCGTCGCGCTCGGCGGCGCGGAGGGCGTCCCGAAGGGGCCGCCGTCGATCGATATATCACTCAGATACGGCGTCACGGCAAAAAAGATCCCGGAATTCCTGACCGGTCCCTCCAGAAAAGAGGTCCTTACGGCGTCATGGCATTGGCATGAGGAGGGCGAATCCGAGGCGCTTGCCGAAGAGGAGGAGCGCTTCTGGTATGTGGCCGCCACAAGGGCGAGGGACAAACTGATCGTCTGCGGTCTGCTGAAGATCTCCGGCAGCAGCGGCGAAGAGGTCCCGCCGTCCGGGAAGAGCTTCCTCGGAATGATAAGGGAGGCGGAGAAAGGAGACGATGGATGGATACGCTGTCTGCCTGCTGAGAATAAAACTGCCCCATTTGCTGTTAATGGGTCTTCGGGGACGCCGGATGAGACCGCACGGATGCTCCTTCCCAAAACCGTGTCGCCCGCAAAGCTTGCCAGGCTTTCGGCATCTGCCTACGCGATGTGGTCCTGGTGTCCCGCTGCCTACAGGATCGCTTACAGACAGGGAAGGGCGATGCAATGGACGGCAAGGTCCGGAGAAGGTTCGGGAGGATCGGAGTTCGGAAGCCTTGCCCACTGGGTGCTCTCCAAATGGGACTTCTCTCCCGGGACGCTCGACGAGTGGCTGCCGGAAGAGGCGGAGCAGACGGAAAGGGCTATGAAAAAAGTGCCTTACGGGGTTCGGGAGGAATTCAGATCCCGGGCTTCAAGGAACGAGATAAAGAGGATGCTGCTCGGGTATGCCATGAGCGAAGAGGGGAGGCTCCTCTCTCTGCTGGCATCGGGAACCCATCCGGGAAAGCTCTGCAGGGAGACGCCCTTCAGAGTAAACGACGATGGCCTCCTGATGGTCGGATCGACCGATATTTTCTGGGAGGACGGGGAATATATTGATCTCAGGGACTGGAAGACGACGTCTGAGGAGGATGCCCCTGCCTCGTACTACGAGGAGCAGCTCAAGTTCTACGCCTACGCGATGCATGTTTACAGGAGGGAAAAGGGACTTCCCGGGAAGAAGATAAGGATAGGCATAAATTATCTCAGAAGCCCTGAAAGGGATAGGATAAGCACGGAAATGTCCGCGGATATGATCTTTGAAACCGGCTGCAGCATACATAGGGCCGCAGTCTCCGCCCTTTCGGGATCTTTTGAGGCGAAGCCCGAAAGGTGTCCGGTCTGTCCGTGGCGCGATATTTGCTCAAAAAAACATGTTTAACGATGTTGAAAACTGCGAATATGAAAATTGAGATTAAAATATAACGAAATTATCCCCTTGCCATTTAATTTATTCTAATGTGTGAAAATTGACGCAATTTATGGCAGAGGTTAAAATCACCGAGTATGTGTCTGATATCAGTATCAAGGGTTTATGGGGGGAGGTGAGGTTGTTGACAGAGAATTTGGCGCAGGAAATACGTGAGCAGGAGTCTCTGGCAAAAGCTTTGATAGCAGAGGCGAAGGCCGAGGCGGCCAAAATGATCGCATCTGCCCAGGCGAAGGCGGAACAGTCGATAAAGGACACCAGGCAGCAGTGTCACAGACAGTGGCGCGAATCTGTGGCCAATGCAGAGAAAGAGGCGGAAGTGAAGGCCGCAGAGATATTGAAAAAGGGCCGGGAAGAGGCGCAGGCGTGCTATGAAAAGAAAAAAGCCGCTGCCGCCGAGGTGGCCGATTGGCTGGTGAAAGAGGTGATGACGACTTATGGCTCTTGCTGAGATGACCAAGGCGCAGATAGCTGTCCATAGATCTGTTGCGGATGAGCTTGTAGGGAAACTGCAGGCGCTGGGATGCTGCGAATTTACCGGAGAGTGCGTTGGTGAGGCCGACAGCGCGGCGATGGCCCGCCTGAGGGCCAGACAGCGCCAGATTGACGAGCTTCTCAGCGATGTAAGGTTTACGGTGCGCCTTCTCGAACCGTTTGAAACAAACAAGAGCAGCTCATTTGCCAGGATGTTGGGAAATGTCCCGACGATCGGGCTTTCCGAGCTTGAGGCCAGGACTGACGAAGAGAAGTTCAGAGCTTTTGTCGCCGACCTCAGGGAAAAGGAGAGGAAGTCCACCGAGATAAGGGCCGAGATCTCCAGGCTCAAAGGTCTTCTTGCGCAGTCGATGCTGCTTGGTTCCATCAAATATCCCCTTGAATTTTTTACTGCCGGCACTGAATTTGTCGGGGGAGCTGTCTATTCAGTATCCAAAGCGTCAGCTGACGCGTTCATTTCAAAGGTCGTATCTGAGCTCGGAGACCTTGCCGAATATCAGAAGCTTCCCGAAAACGATAAAGACACCGTCTCAACGTTCGCGATACTCTTCAGGAAATCAGACTTTGAAAAAGTGCAGGCCGCCGCAGCCGAATTTTCTGCGGGAAGGATCGACGTGCCGAAAGATTTCGTTCTGACTGCCGAAGAGGAACGCAGCAGGCTTACCGCCGGGATCGAAAAGGCAGAGAAGGAAGAGGCCCTTCTGTGCGCCGAGATATCCTCCATGGCCGACGAGGGGCTTGAGATGGCCCGTTACTACGGAGACTACTGGGGCATCCTGAGCGACAGGATAGGCTCGATGATCTCCGGGATCCCAACGGAAGATGTTTTCATCTGGACTTTCTGGATACCCAAAGAGTATCTGGAGAAAGTGACGCGGGCCCTCAAACCTTATGAGGAGCTTACGGAGGCTTCTCTGATCGAGCCCGACGAAGACGAGGTGCCGCCGACCCTGCTGAAAAACCCGGGCTGGTCGTCCTCGATGGAGCCGCTCACCCTGATGTACGGAACGCCCACTTACGGGGGAACGGATCCGACGTCTCTGATGGCGCCGTTCTTCTTCCTGTTCCTGGGGATGTGTTTCGGCGACGCGGGATACGGCCTGCTGCTGAGCGGAGTATTCGGTTACTTTTTGGTCAGGCATCAGCTTAATCCCGTCCTGCGCAAATTTTTCGTCATGCTCACGATAGGCATGCTGTGTTCCGTCGTTGTCGGAGCCGTCACGGGATCATGGTTCGGCGACAGCGTTACGGCGTTCCCGTTCATGAGGCCGCTTGCCCCGCTGGCCGGCGCGATGCAGTTCCTCGATCCGATGAACGACCCGATGACGCTGCTCACTATCTCGCTCGGACTGGGGTTCGTACAGGTGATCTTCGGCCTGATCATAGCCTTCAGGAGCAGCTGGAAGAACGGCGACTACGTTGGGGCACTCGCTGACAACGGCGGGTGGATCCTCTTCCTGTGCGGTCTTCTCCTGACGGGACTTTCCGCTTCCGGCAAAATAGGCGGACCTGTCGGGCATCTTTCGAAGTACATAGCGATCGCAGGGGCGCTGGTCCTTGTCGCGACTCAGGGCAGGACGAAGAAGAACATCGCAGGCAAGCTCTTTTCTGGCATAATGAGCCTGTACAACGTTACGGGGTATCTCGGAGACGTGCTGAGCTACAGCAGGCTTCTGGCCCTGGGACTTGGCTCCGCCGCTGTCGGCATGGTAATCAACCTGCTGGCCAAACTCGTGGCCGGAACGCCCTATGTGGGAGTCCTGCTCGCGGTGCTGATCTTTGTCCTCGGACATCTTTTCAGTATAGCCGTCAACCTTCTCGGAGCGTTCATACACTCCCTGAGGCTGCAGTATGTCGAGTTTTTCGGTAAATTTTACGACGCGAACGGGAGGGACTTTGCCCCGCTTCGCAACGTGACCACATTTGCAAGACTTTCGGAAGAAAAACAATAGATTTTTGATAACAAAAAATTCAAAAACAGCATTAATCAACTGAGGAGGTAATGGTTCATTATGGAAACAATGCTAGCAACGATTTCCGAACAGCTGGGCCCCATGCTGGTAATACTCGGCGCAGCTCTGGCAGTAGGTTTTGCGGGATCAGGATCCGCATGGGGGATCGGTATCGCCAATGAAGCCGCAGCCGGCATCATGACTGAAGATCCAAAGAAATTCGGCTACGCGCTGGTCCTGCTCGCGCTTCCCGGCACACAGGGCATTTACGGACTGCTTGTCGCGGTCCTCTCGCTCCAGAAGGCGGGGCTCCTCGGAGGGGGCGACGTTACCCTTACGGTCTGGCAGGGATTGGGGATCTGCTTTGCATGCCTTCCGGTAGCGATCTCCGGATTCTACTCGGCGATATGGCAGGGAAAATCCTCAGCCGCTTCGATCCTGATGATATCAAAACGCCCGGAACAGATAGGCAAAGCCGTTATCCTCCCGGCAATGTGCGAAACTTATGCAGTCTTTGGGCTTCTTGTAAGTATACTGATGCTCAACGGCATTAAGCTTTAATACAGAACGGGGGAAGACCATGTCTTTGGCCCAGATAACAGAAAAGATCAGAAGCGACGCGCAGCGCGAGGCCGATGAAATACTGGCTAAGGCCAGGGCCAGGGCTGAGCTTATCGCACAGAGAGCGGAAGAGGAGATCGACTCGATAAAGTCCGGCTTTATCCGCCGTTTTGAAGTCGAGCGTCCCGAGATCTTCCGTCGTCGTGAAATCGTTGCGAATCTGGATGTCAAAAAGATGATGCTTCAGTCCAGCCGTGATCTGATACAGGATGTTTACGACATCGCCCTTGAAAAGATGAAGACAATGGACAGGGACGATCAGATAAAACTCTGTGAGGCGCTTCTTAAGAAAGCTATAAAGACAAAGGATGAGGAACTCGAGGTTTCAGCCAATGAAAAATACCTCGATCAGGCCTGGCTTGACGGTTTCAACAGGGAGAACGGCACGAATCTCGTCTTCTCCGAAAGGAAACCTGACATAGCCGGGGGATTCATACTGACAAGGGGCAGGATAAGCACGAACTGCTCATGGGACATGCTGATCCGTATAGCTCAGGAAAAGCAGGAATCCGACGTAGTAAAACGTTTGTTCCCGTCAGAAGCGGAATGAGGGAGGTGGACCGATGTCAAGTCAAGGGGCTTATGGTTATGCCGTAGCGCGTATACGCGCGATGGAGCATCGCCTTCTTGATCAGGGAGTTCTTCAGAGAATGATCGATGCCGAAGATTTTGCGTCGATCCTCAAGATACTTGGAGAGACATCCTATTCCTCCGCGCTTGCTTCCCAGACAGGCGGGTCTGACTTTGACAAGGTCCTCGAGTCCGACCTTCACAGCATATATGAAGAAGTCCGCACCTTTGTGCCCGACAAGAAACTTGTCGACATAATGAGGCTGCATTATGACTTCCACAACGTGAAAGTGCTTTTGAAGAGCATGTTCAACGTCAGGACGGGAGGAAAAAAGAGATGGGACCTTCTCACATCTCTCGGTTCCCAGCCGCTGGACGACATCATAGCCAACATCGAGACCGAGGAGTACAGGCTCCTTCCGTTCGGCCTCAACACCCTCATCCCCGCGTGCATTACCGTATGGGAACAGAGCAGGGATGTTCTCGAGGCAGAGCGGCTGATCGACAAAAGGATGTTCGAAGTGATGCTCGAAATGGCACGTGAACTTGATATGCCGGGAATAGTAAGCTGGGTCCGCACCAGGATCGACGGAGAGAACATACGGACACTGCTGAGGCTCAAAAGATTCGGCTATGATACCGCAGGCGCGCTGCCCTTCATGCATGACGGCGGAACGATAGACGTCGGGATGCTGGCATCCCTCATATCCGAACCGTTTGAGACATGGGGCAGGGCGATCGATTTCTCAGATATAGGGAAAGTGTTAGGCGGGATAGACGCATCGGGCGGATATTCCAACCTCATACTCTCGCTGGAGAAGCTCCTCGACGACCATTATCTGGATAAGATCGCGGCAGCCAGGTACAGCCAGACGGCTCCCGAAAACATTCCGGCCTATCTTTGGGCGAAGGAAACAGAGATAAAAAATATCAGGGTGATCGCGGTCTCCAAGAGGAACAAGGGCGACAAGGACCACCTAAGGAGGCTGATGCGCCATGGCTACATCGGATAAAGGTTCTCCGATGGCCGCGGTCGGAAGCTATGACAGCATACTCCCGTTCAAGGCCATCGGTCTTGATGTGGTCGAGATAACCGACGAGAACAGGGATTCCCTCGGACAGATCATGAACAGGTTCGCTCGCAAGGGATATGCGGCCCTCTTCATCGAGGAGGCCCTCTTCTCCGAATATCAGCAGGTCGTCGACGAGGTCAACGAATCCACTGATATGTGCATAATACCGGTACCAAACCAGAGCGGATCCATGGGAGTAGGTCTCAGCTCCATCAGAAGGAACGTGGAGCGGGCTGTAGGCATGGATATCTTTGGTGTGAAATGAAGAAAATGGAGGCGATGTGAGTGGCTACTCCTAATGCCATAGAAGGATTCATCGCAAAGATCTCCGGTCCGCTTGTAATTGCCAAAGGCATGGCCGGAGCCTGCATGTTCGACGTCGTAAGGGTCGGTAATGCGGGTCTTGTCGGTGAAATTATCGAACTAAAAGATGATACGGCCTCTGTGCAGGTATACGAAGAGACTTCGGGCCTAAAGCCGGGAGAGCCTGTCGTAAGCACGGGGGAACCCCTGAGCGTCGAACTTGGCCCGGGGCTTATCGAAGAGTTTTTTGACGGTATCCAGCGTCCGCTGGAGAGCATCGAAAGGACCGCGGAAAGCCCCTACATCCTCCGCGGGATAAGCGTCCCCGCGGTAAGCAGGACAAAAAAATGGGAGTTCGTCCCTGCGATCGGCGCCGGAGTGAAGGTCGCTCCCGGCGACATACTGGGATCGGTGCAGGAGACGGTGCTCGTCGACCACAAGATCATGGTGCCCCACGGACTGAGCGGCACGGTAAAGCTGGTCAGGCAGGGCGAGTTCACCGTTGAAGAGACTGTGGCGGTCATCACTGACGAGAAGGGGAACGACCATGATGTCACCCTCCTCCAGAGGTGGCCGGTACGTAAGCCCCGTCCCGTCGTCAAGAGGCTCCCGCCGGAGATCCCCCTCACCACGGGACAGAGGGTCGTCGACACCTTCTTCCCGATAGCAAGGGGCGGCACGGCATGCGTCCCCGGACCTTTCGGCTCCGGAAAGACGGTCATCCAGCACCAGCTCGCAAAGTGGGCCGATGCCGAGATAGTCGTCTACATAGGCTGCGGTGAGCGCGGAAACGAGATGACGGACGTCCTTCTCGAATTCCCTGAACTCGAGGACCCCCGTTCGGGCCAGCCACTCATGAAGAGGACACTGCTTATCGCAAACACATCGAACATGCCCGTTGCCGCACGTGAAGCCTCGATATACACGGGGATCACGATAGCGGAATATTTCCGTGACATGGGTTACTCGGTGGCACTCATGGCCGACTCGACGTCGCGCTGGGCGGAGGCCCTCCGTGAGATGTCAGGCCGGCTTGAGGAAATGCCCGGTGAAGAGGGGTATCCGGCATACCTCGGAACAAGGCTCGCATCGTTCTATGAAAGGGCGGGAAGGGCGATATGCTGCGGATGCGACGGAAGGGAAGGGGCCGTTTCGGTTATCGGCGCCGTATCACCTCCCGGCGGAGATCTTTCGGAGCCGGTCACCCAGAACACACTGCGAGTCACCAAGGTCTTCTGGGGCCTCGACGCTCAGCTTGCCTATCAGAGGCACTTCCCGGCGATAAACTGGCTTTCGAGCTACTCTCTCTATGCGCATACGATGGGCGAGTACTGGGATGCCATATATGACGGCGAGTGGAGCGGATACAGGACGGAAGCCATGAGCCTTCTCGAAGATGAGGACAAGCTCAAGGAAATAGTGCGTCTGGTCGGTATCGACGCGCTGTCCAAGGAAGAGAGGATGGTCCTTGAGACCTCGAAGTCGATAAGGGAAGACTTCCTCCACCAGAACTCATTCCACGAGATAGACACATATGCGTCGATGGACAAGCAGTTCAAGATGCTCAGGAACATCCTAACGTTCCACCACCTCGGGATGCAGGTGCTGAGCCGCGGAGGGATGCTCCACTCCGTTATAGACCACCCCATCAGGGAAGAGATCGCACGCATGAGATACACCGAAGAGAACGAGCTGGACAAGCTCGATGCTCTTGAGACCGCAATCAAGACCGAACTGGGAAAACTTAGCGCTGCCGGAGGTGGTATTGATGATGTTGCCTAAGGAGTACAGAACGATCTCCAACCTTTCCGGCCCGCTGATGATGGTTGAGAAGATCGAGGATGTAAGCTACGACGAACTTGCAGAGATACGCCTCGCCTCCGGCGAACGCAGGCGCGGAAGGGTCCTTGAGATAGCGGAGGGCAAGGCGCTGGTCCAGGTCTACGAGGGAAGCACCGGTATCGACGTAAACACGACGCAGATAAGGTTCCTCGGCGATGTCCTGAAGCTGCCTGTCTCAAAGGACATGCTCGGCAGGATATTCAACGGAAGGGGAGACCCAGTAGACGGCGGTGCGCCCATAATCCCGGATGCTTATCTCGACGTCAACGGCAACCCGATGAACCCCTATTCCCGCGACTACCCGTCTGAGTTCATCCAGACAGGTATCTCCACCATTGACGGAATGAACCCGCTGGTCAGGGGACAGAAGCTGCCTATCTTCTCCGGAAGCGGTATGCCTCACAACCAGATAGCCGCTCAGATAGCCCGCCAGGCAAACGTCCTCAGCGGACACGCGAATTTCGCCGTTGTGTTTGCCGCGATGGGCATCACATTTGAAGAGGCATCCTTCTTCATGGAGGACTTCAGGAAGACCGGAGCCCTCGAACGCACAGTCATGTTCGTCAACCTCGCCGACGACCCGGCGATAGAACGTATCTCGACTCCGCGCCTTGCGCTGACGGCCGCTGAGTATCTGGCATTCGAAAAGGACATGCACGTCCTTGTCATACTGACAGACCTCACGAACTACTGCGAAGCGCTCCGCGAGATCTCGGCAGCCCGTAAGGAAGTCCCGGGCAGACGCGGTTATCCCGGCTACCTCTACACCGACCTTGCGACCATGTACGAGAGGGCCGGCAGGCTTCGCGGCAAGAACGGATCCATCACACAGCTCCCGATCCTGACGATGCCTGAAGACGACAAGACCCACCCGATCCCCGACCTCACGGGATACATCACAGAGGGCCAGATAATACTGGCGAGGGGACTCCACCGCAAGGGCATCTATCCGCCTGTCGACGTCATGCCGTCGCTCTCGCGACTGAAGGACAAAGGGATCGGAAAGGGCAAGACCCGCGAAGACCACGCAGACCTGATGAACCAGCTCTTTGCCGCTTACTCCAGAGGTAAGGAAGCAAAAGAGCTCGCAGTCATACTCGGAGAGGGAGCCCTCTCTGAAGAAGACAAGGCTTTTGCCAAATTCGCGGACCTCTTTGAGGACAGATATGTCCGTCAGGGAGAGTATGAAAACAGGACAGTGGAAGAGACGCTCCTTCTGGGATGGGAACTTCTCACCGTCGTTCCCACAAAGGAACTCAAGCGAGTAAGGGACGAGTATATAGAAAAATACCTGAAGCCTCTGTTGGAAGTCCATAAAAACGAGACGCTTGAGACAGAAGAAGCATAGGAAGGGGTGACCTCTTATGGCGAAGGCGCTGAACGTCAACCCCAACCGGATGGAGCTTTCAAAGCTCAAGAGACAGCTTGTCGTAGCCAAGAGGGGGCACAAGCTGCTGAAAGACAAGCAGGACGCACTTGTCAAGGCGTTTCTCGAGAAGGCGAGAGCTGTCTGGGATCTCAGGCAGGAGATCGAAAAGGAGATAAGCTCATGCTATTCGGGCTTCCTTCTCGCAAGAGCCCAGACATTGCCTGAAATGCTCGAGCAGACTCTCATGAACGCCGGAGGCGACATGAGGGTAAACGTCAGGTTCGTCAACCTGATGAGCGTGCGCGCCCCTTCGTTCGAACTGCCTGAACAGAAAGTGGAGCTAAGCTACGGTCTGGGGACATCCCCCGGAAGCCTTGACATCGCGCTGGAACAATTCCTTAAGCTTATGCCCAGGCTCGTCAGGCTTGCCGCGGAGGAGAAGGCCCTGAAGTCGATGGCTCTTGAGATAGAGAGGACAAGGAGAAGGGTAAACGCGCTGGAACATGTTATGATCCCCTCGTTTACCGAGACCATCCGCTCCATCTCGATGAAGCTCGAGGAAATGGAAAGGTCGACCCTCTCGAGGCTGATGGTCATAAAGGAGATCGTCCGCTCCCACTAGCTGTTTTATATTAAAAACAGGGCCCGTCACAGGATCCAGGCCGCATGCCGCGATCCTTTGACGGGCCTTTGATATGAGCTTGTTTCGGGAGCCTCTTATATCGGCCGGCTATTCCTTCATCAGTTCTACCTTCGTGTTTCCGTGCCAGCTCATATTTGCGCAATTAATGAAAAGTTCCTCTTCTACCATAGTTTTCTCGAGCTCTCTCCGGGTCCCTTCCCCGATCCTTCCGTTCTCGGCGAACTCCCTCCCAGCATCCTTCACTTTGGACAGGTATCTCTTCGCCGGTATCTCAGCGAGCGGTGTCTGGAAGAGCTCGCCCATCGGACAGAGGATCTTCTCGAATCCTTTTTTGCCGAACATCAGCCCAAAAAATTTCAATAGGGCGTCGTAATTATTCTTCGTTGTGAAAAAACCGCACGAGGAAATTATGACGTGCTTCTGACGTGAATCATCATACCTGCTGGGATGGAACGCAGTTCCGTCGTCGTTTCTGATGATGTCCGGATAGACGTTGGGAAGGAGCCTGTCTATGAAAGCCTTCATCTTCGAAGGCACGCCAAAGAAATAGAGCGGGAAAGACCAGACTATGAGGTCAGATCCGATGTATTTTACCCTCATCGGTCCCATGTCGTCCTTAAGTATGCATTGTCCGGGAGTCCTTTCCCAGCACGAAAAGCATCCTCTGCAGCCGCTGAATGTGTATCCGTCAAGATGCAGATATTCTGTTTCGAATTTCAATATCTCGGCGCAGCCTTCCAGGAAGGCCCTGGTGATCTTCAGTGTCCCGCTTATTTCAGCCCTTGGACTTCCGTTTATTACAAGCGTCTTCACTTGCCCCCACCTCCTGAGATATGTTTTTATAATAGTATACTACTTTAGTATCATTCGACCATTGCCGGGACCAATATGAACAGGAGATTTCCCGGTCTTTGCCGATATGGGATACTTCTGTGATCACGCTTTGTGAAAATCTAAAATCTGTTATACTGGTAAGGGGAGTACGAGATCCGGCCGCCGGCGCTATGCGCGGGAGGAAAGTCCGGGCTCCGCAGGGCAGGATGCAGGAGAAGATCCTGCGAGTGCGAACTCAGGGAAAGTGCCACAGAGACATACCGCCGGTGCTAACCGGTAAGGGTGAAAAGGCGGGGTAAGAGCCCACCGGCCGAAAGGGCGACCTTCGGGCCAGGCAAACCCCATCCGGAGCAAGGTCGAATAGGGGAGGACGAGGCTGCCCGCCGACTCCCGGGTGCGACCGCTTAAGTCCGTCTGCAAGGGCGGAATTAGATAAATGGCCGGAGAGGATCAGATCCTTTACAGAACCCGGCTTATTGAGTGCTCCCCATTAAGAGGCGCGACAGGTCTTAAAGACCTGTCGCGCCTCTTATATTTTAAACAAAAAATTTAATTAAATTTAAAAATATAGGTTTTGATCAATTTCCTTGTATGCATACACAGAGGCTGCAATATGGTTTTTTATAAATATAAGGCTTACAAAACGCTGTCGCAGTCATTATATTTTAAATTTTTGAGCCTATAGGCCTAATTATGTTTATTGGATTAAATTTAAAGGTATTGCGTTGTATAATCGTTGGGTATAATGTGGGACAAAGTGGAATAAAGTGGAGCAAAGTGGGTGAATAGTACATGCTGGTGGGGAGCTATAAACACAAACTGGACAGCAAGGGCAGAACGGTACTGCCTTCCCGATTCAGGGGAGAGCTGAGTTCGTCCGTTGTTGCCACCATCGGCATAGACCGCTGTATCGCGCTTTATCCGGTAAGCAGATGGGAAGAGCTCATATTGAAACTTAAAGATCTTTCCACCTTTAAGAAAAAGACCCGCGATTTCAGAAGAGTGCTCCTTTCGATGGCTACAGAGCTTGAGATAGACGCCTCCGGAAGGGTCCTTTTCCCCTCTGCGCTGAGAGAGTACGCGGGGATCGATCAGGAGGTCACCCTCATCGGACTCGAAGATCATCTCGAGGTCTGGGACAGCACCAGATGGGAGGAACAGCGCGACGGCGTCCTTATGGACTTCAGTGACCTTGCCGAGGATCTCGAGGGGATATGAAAGAGCACGTTCCTGTAATGGTAAATGAGGTCCTGGAGGCACTCAGGCCGTGGGAAGAGGTCGGAACGGTCGTCGACGCGACTCTGGGACTGGGCGGGCACAGCGGATATATTCTCGGGAATTGCGCAAACGCCTACGTTATAGGTTTCGACCAGGATCCGTTTGCAAGAGAAGTGGCAGGCACGAATCTTTCCCGCTACAGCGGAAGGTTCGAGGTGATCGCCGACAACTTCAGGCACATTGAAAAGCTGGCGGAAAGACCCGGATGGACCGGCGCCTCGGCGGTCCTCTTCGACCTCGGAGTCTCGAACATGCAGATCACTGAGCCGGAGAGAGGCTTTTCGTTTCAGGGATCCGGGCCACTCGATATGAGGATGGATGCCTCGGAAGAGACGAACAGCAGGATGACTGCGAAAGATATCCTAAACGGGAGCTCCGTTAAGGAACTGACAGAGATCTTCAGAAAATACGGCGAAGAGGAGCATGCGTACCGCATTGCCCTGGGGATAGTAAGAAAGAGGGAAGCCGGCGAACTTTTGGAAACTACCGATGACCTCGTCCGGCTCATAAGGGAGGTACTGCCCGCTCCGGTACAGAGAAAGATGGGCGGCCATCCGGCAAGAAAGGTCTTCCAGGCCCTCAGGATAGCGGTAAACGATGAGATAAACGCTCTTGAAGAGGCATTGGACGGAGCGCTTAAAGTGCTGAAGCCCGGCGGGAAGATACTAGCGATGTCCTACCACTCGCTTGAGGACAGGATGGTCAAAACAAAGTTCAGAGAGTGGGAAGAACAGGGAGTGGGGCGCTCAAGTCCCAGAAAGGCGATAACTCCCTCCGAAGAAGAGATCGAAAGCAACAATAAATCAAGAAGCGCCAAACTGAGGATATTCGTATCTGACAAAGAAACTTCAGGGAAAGGAGACAAAGCCGATGCAATACACAGGATGCCGACATGAAGCCGAAAGGCCGCACTCATCGCTTTTCGTCATATGCTTTTTATCAGTCTTTATCTGTGCAGCCGCACTGGGTACTATTCGGCTGTACGGACTTTACCTTGAACACCGGATCTCCGAGACGGCAGGCAAGATCGAGGCATGCAAGGAAATCAACCTTGAAATGTCAAAAAAATATTCGGAACTCCTGTCTCCGGCAAGGATATACAGTTATGCACGCGAAGAGCTCGGCATGGTGAACGCAGAGAACATCAAGGTAGTCAGGGTGAACAATTCCGACGTGATGACCGCGCAGGCTGCGGTATATCCGACGGAAGAGAAGACAGGCTTCCTCGACTACATCAATCCTTTCGTAAGGAAGGCACATGCCAAGGATTAAGAAAGACGAGCCTGAGTGCATCAGGCGCTCAAAGTCCGTGTGGAGGGCTGTCTATTTTGTACTCGCAGTCCTCGCGGCCGGTACGGCATGGATACAGCTGAACCCGGACATCCGGGTGGTAAGGCAGTCGCAGAAACAATATTGGGCCAGCGTGACAGTCAGCGCTTCCAGGGGTGAGATCCGGGACCGCAACGACATCCCGCTTGCCGTTTCTGTTCCTGCGACGAGTTTTTTCATCGACCCCAAATATTGGGATCCAAAAAACGCGGGCCTGTTGGCGAAACCCTTCGAGGAAAGTACCGCAAAGAAATTCCGGAAAAATCTGACAGGCCGTTTTTACTGGGTGGCGCGGAACATCCCGAAGGAAAAGGCCGATACGCTTTTCAAAAATGAAATACCGGGGCTTTACAGGATCAGCGAGAGGATAAGGGTATATCCGCACGGAGAGCTGGCATCCCATGTGCTCGGCTTCTGTGATATCGATGAATACGGACAGGCCGGGATAGAGCTCGCATGGAACCACATACTCTATTCCCCGCCCAGGACAAGGTTCCTGACGAGGGATTCCAAGGGCAAGACACTGGACATCATCGGCGGAAAATCGGGGGTCCCCAAAAACACGTCGGGAACGATAAAACTGACCCTTGACTCACGCATCCAGCAGATAATGGAATGGCGCCTGATCGAGGGAGCCAAGTCGGCAAACGCCTCATGGGGAGCCGGAGTGTGTGTCGATCCCTACACGGGCGAGATACTTGCCCTTGCGAGTTATCCGTCGCTGGACCCCAACAACAGAAAAAACCTCGCTGACCAGGATGCCGTGAGGAATAACGTCGTGGGCAGGGTGTTCGAACCCGGATCCGTCTTCAAGCCGATCACGATGTCTATAGCGCTCGAAACGGCTGCCGCGAACAGGAACAGCCATTATACCTGCAAAGGGACCATGAAACTGGCGGACAAGACCATGAGCGACGTAAACAAAAAGGCTCATGGAACGCAGGATCTGACCCACGTATTGATGAACTCATGCAACATAGGCATGAGCCTGATGTCGATGGGCGTACCGCGCCATCAGGCGTACGGGATGCTCAGACAGTTCGGGTTCGGGGAGAAGACCGAGGTCGAACTCGCCGGAGAGGAAGCCGGTCTCATCAAGTCGCCCGAAGAGTGGCTCGGTACTGTTCCCGCGAACATTTTTATCGGGCAGGGGATCGCAGTCACGCCTCTGCAGGCTGTAATGGCGATAGCAAGCATAGCTAACGGCGGATCGCTGCTGAAGCCGTACATTGTAGCAGAGGTGACCGACACCGACGGAAAGGTGATCCACAGGGGAGGAAGAAGGGTCCGCTACCAGGTCATGTCTCCTGCCACCGCCGGGTTCATGAGGGCGGCGATGAAGAAAGTTGTCAGCGACGGCGGAGGGAAAATGGCTTTTTCGCCTAAAGTATCAATAGCTGGAAAAACAGGAACTGCCCAAATAGCAACAGCGGGGGAATATTCAAAGGGACATTACGTGGCATCGTTCGTCGGCTTCTGGCCGGCGGAAAAGCCCAGATATGTGATGATGATCAGCCTTGGGGAACCCAAGGGCAGCAGGTACTACGGCGGACAGATAGCTGCGCCGATCTTCAGGTCGATAGCGGAGGACATCATGCAGATATCTCCCCCGGAAGACGGTGCGTTGAGGACGAAAGCAAACTGAGCGGCCGGCGGATCTTTGAAAAATGACTTCTTGACCTATCGGAGATACCGGTACTAAAATTGCCCTTTGGATCTGATGGAGGTGTTTTTATGAAGTTGAGCTCCCTGTTTTCACTGCTGGAAAAAAGCCCTCTCGAGATCACGATCCATAATGCAGGCGACTGCGGATGGGCAGATCGGACCGATGTCTGCGACCTGGTCTCTGACAGCAGGAAAGTGAGGCCGGGGTCGGTATTTGCCTGCGTCGAGGGCGAACACTCCGACGGGCATGACTTTGCCCGGTCGGCAGTCTCTTCAGGCGCCTCCCTCCTGCTTTGCGGGCACCCGATGGACATAGACGTACCGCAATTGATATGCGGCGACGTGAGAAGGAACATGGGCAGGGTGGCCTCCCTGCTTTACGGGGAGCCTTCATCAAAGCTCACGATGATCGCCGTCACCGGCACGAACGGCAAGACCACATCCGCATTCATGACAAAGTCTATACTTGAAAGCTCAGGCATCGGGACCGGCCTGCTGGGCACGGTCTGGTGCGACGACGGCGTCCTCAAAGAGGATGCGGAACATACCACTCCGGAGGGATCAGACCTTCAGCAGTGGCTTCACAGGATGGTCTCAAACGGATGCCGTGCATGTGTCATGGAGGCCTCTTCGCATGCCATCAGCCAGGGAAGGATCGACGGAGTCCTTTTCGACATAGCCGGATTTACTAACCTTACAGTGGATCACCTCAACTACCATGAGGATATGGAGTCGTACTTCAAGGCAAAGAGAAAACTTTTCAGCGACTATATGAGAGGCGAACGCCGCGCGGCGGTCAACCTTGACGACCCGTACGGAGCGCTGCTGCACGCGGAACTTGGTGAAAGAGCCGCAGGCTACAGCCTTTCAGACAGGAACGCAGACTTCTGCGCCGAAATAGTGCGGATGTCCGCGGAGGGAACGGACGTCCTGATGTCCGTGCCGGACAGCGGCAGTCCCATTGAGATGAAGCTCCCTCTTCTCGGAAGATACAATGTGATGAACGCGCTTCAGGCGCTGTCGCTCTCATGGATGTACGGAGCAGGGACGGAGGCCGTCCTTGACGGTCTTTCAAAGGTGAAGCAGGTGCCGGGCCGTCTGGAAAGGTATCTCATCAAAGGAAGCGGGACGTGCGTGATAGATTTTGCGCATAACCCGGACGGACTTGAAAAGATACTCTCGGCCCTCAGGCCGCTTTGTGAGGGCAGGCTGACCGTCGTATTCGGAGCAAGCGGCGAGAGCGACAAAAGCAAACGGCCGCTCATGGGGGAGACCGCGTCCCGCCTCGCGGACCACGTGATAATCAGTTCAGACAATCCAAAAAACGAAGATCCCGGTTTGATAGCAGAAGAAATACTGAGCGGAGCGAAACAGTACAGCGCCGCATGCACTGTGATGATCGACAGGGAAGAGGCAGTCGGGTACGGGCTAGACATGCTCTCGCCCGGAGACATCCTCGTGCTCGCAGGCAAAGGACCTGAAACCTCCCAGATAATGAAGGACGGGCCTGTCCCATATTCCGACAGGGATGCCCTTATGGGCTGGTGTGCAAGGAAGGGCAGGGCCGTCGTCTGACCCCGGGTCGAAACTGAGGGCGGCAGACGTTCGAAAAGAGACAAAAACAGATCAGAATACGGGGGTGTCCTGCATGAGACTGGACAAACTGCTTGAAAAACTTGAAATGAGCGGCCTTGAACACACGCTCTTACTGCCCGAAAACGGCGGGGCTGAGGTCCGGACCGAGATTACACGGCTGGTCTCGGACAGCAGAAAAGCGGGTCACGGATCGATCTTCGCATGTGTGATCGGAGAACACAGCGACGGACACGACTATGCGGAAAAGGCCTACAGATCGGGTGCAGCGGCGCTTCTCTGCGAACGCAGGCTGGATCTGCCGATACCCCAGATAATCTCAAAGGATATCAGACGCAACATGGGGGTAGTCGCATCCCTGCTTTACGACGAACCTGCGAAAAAGCTGAAGATGATAGCTTTGACGGGTACGAACGGCAAGACCACATCGACCTTCATGACAAAATCGATACTTGAAAATTCGGGCATCAAGACGGGACTGCTGGGCACCGTCTATTACGACGACGGAGATACGGCCGAGGACGCCGAACATACCACCCCGGAGGGCTCAGACCTGCAGCTCTGGCTGTACAGGATGGCGGAGAACGGATGCGGTGCCTGCGTTATGGAGACCTCCTCCCATGCCCTGGTGCAGGGCAGGCTGGACGGGGTCCTCTTCGACAGGGGAGGCTTCACCAACCTTACGGTAGACCATCTTGATTTCCACAAAGACATGGAATCCTATTACCGGGCCAAGAAAATGCTGTTTGAAAGATATATGAGAAACGACTGGCTCGCAGCTGTCAACATAGACGACAGCTACGGCAGGAGGCTTTACGGCGAGCTCGGCGGCAGGGCCGTAAGCTACGGGACCAAAGACAGATCCTCGGATTTCTTCGCGGTGATCAAGGGGACGTCCGCCGAGGGCATGGACGTGGAGATACGTACCCCGGACTCAAAGACGCCCGTCGCCACAAGACTGCCGCTTCTGGGAGAGTACAACATCCTTAACGCCCTTCAGGCGTTTTCTCTCTGCCGGTCGCTCGGAGTGGGGGAGGAGGCGGCGCTGGAGGGCCTGCTGAGGATGAAACAGGTCCCCGGAAGGCTTGAACGCTATCTGATCCCCGGCTCCGGCATATGCGTGATAGATTTTGCCCACAGCCCCGACGGACTCGAAAAGGTCCTGACGACGCTGAGGAGCGTCTGCAGGGGCAGATTGGCCGTGGTCTTCGGAGCGGGCGGGGACAGGGACAGGACAAAACGGCCCATCATGGGAGAGATAGCCGCGAGGCTTGCAGATTCCGTGATCATAACGTCGGACAATCCCAGGAGCGAGGACCCGGAACTTATCGTCTCAGAGATAGAAATCGGGGCAAGAAAACATTCGCAGGAGTACAAGAGGATCGTCGACAGAAAGGCCGCGATATTCGAGGGCCTGAAAAATTCAGGACCGGACGACATACTCCTTATTGCCGGGAAAGGGCCAGAGCCGTATCAGATATTGAAGGACGGCCCCATACCTTTCCTCGACAAAAATGTCGTCCTCGAGTGGTGCAGAGAAAACGGCAAAGAGGTGATCTGATGGACCGTGTGATGGCTTCCCATGCTGCGGAATGGATTGGAGGCGTCCACTGCGGCCCCGATGTCAGGCTGTGCAGACCGTGGAAGAGCGACAGCCGGGACATCGGACCGGGCGATGCCTTCGTGGCGCTTAAGGGCGAGAAGACAGACGGACATCTTTATGTCCACAATGCGATAGAGAGAGGAGCCAAACTTTTCCTGGTGGACAAATCGAGGGTCGAGGAATTGATGCTCTGCGAGCCCGAGTATTCCGGCGTATCCGTGATAGCCGTCAAGGACACGGCAGCCGCCCTTCCCGCTTTGGCCTGCGAGTACCTGAAACGTGTCTCACCCAGGCTGACGGGGATAACAGGAAGCGTCGGAAAAACGACTACCAGGGAGCTGACCGTGAGCCTTCTGAAAGCTGGGAAAAGGGTGCACAGCGCGATAAGGAGCTTCAACACGGTTGTGGGGTGCAGCCTTACGGTCCTTGCGATGCCTGAGGATACAGAGATCCTGATCCTTGAATTCGGAACGAACCACTTCGGCGAGATAAGGGAGATGGTATCGCTCTTCCCTCCGGAGACGGCCGTGATAACCGAAGTAGCTCCTGCCCACCTTGAGGGGTTTGAGGACATAGATGGAGTCCTCAGGGCGAAGATGGAAATATGTGAGTCGAAAATTCTCGATACTGTCATATATAACTTCGACAACATACCGCTCAGAAATGAATTGTCCTATAAATATAATAATATTAATAAAATGGGCGTCGGAAGGTGCGAAGGTGCCGATCTGAGGATCACAGATCAGAAACTGTCTCTGGGCGACAGAGGGGCAAAACTTGATTCCACTTATGATTTCAGGGGAAAAACCATCGGACTCAGTGCGGACCTGTTCGGGCTGCAGCATTCCTACAACGTCGGATATGCCTTTCTCACGGCCTGCCGCTACGGGATAAGCGAAGATGCGGCGAAGGAGGCTCTCCTTGAATTTGCGCCCATAGCCGGCAGGGGTATCTGCAAGAGACTGCCGGGGAACAAGTGGGTGATCGACGAGTCGTACAACGCGAACCCCAGTTCAATGAGTGTCGCACTCATGAATACGCTCAGCGTGGCGGAGAGTTCGTCTCTCACGCCGTATGCCGTGCTCGGAGGGATGAGGGAGCTTGGAAGATCCTCAGCCATGTGGCATCGGGAGATACTGAATATGGTCACAGGTTTCAGGAGGGTCCTGCTCCTTGGCGGGGAATGGTTCGATCCGGACACAGTCATTCCGGAAAACGCCGAGAGGCACATGACTTTCGAAGAGCTGACGCCTCTTGCCGAAGAGCTTGCAGGCCCCGATTCTGTCGTATTGGTCAAAGGGTCGAACTCGTACGGGCTCAAGAGGTTCACGGCGCTGCTGACGGAGGGCTGATATGTATAACGGATTCGTTTTAGTGCTCCTCTTCTCGCTGGTAACGGAGATACTCCTTCAGGGGATGTGGACGGACAAAATGCACAGGATGAAAATAGAGCAGGTAACGAAGCTCTACGGTCCGTCGTGGCATGAAAAGACAAAGGCCGGAACTCCGACCATGGGAGGGATAATTTTCATCCCGGTCTTCCTCGCCGCAGTATGCGCGGGATACTTCCTGAGTCCATACAGCGACCTTCACAAGACGCTGATGGTCGCCCTCTATCCGATCCTGGCCGCCGCGGTGGGCCTGCTGGACGACTGGCTAAAGTATTCGAAGAGGTCGAGCGACGGGCTCAAGAGCATGCAGAAACTGGTCCTTCAGATCGCCGTGACCGTTCCGTGGGCGATATGGGCCGTTCCGTCGGACCTAGATCTGATATTCGTCTCTGTGCACAGGTATGTCGGCATTGCTCTTCTCGTCTTCACGGGAGTCGGCCTTCAGAACGCGGTGAACGTGACGGACGGGCTTGACGGCCTGGCAGCGGGATCCGTGCTCATTTCTCTTCTGGGAGCCCTTTCGTTCCTTGGAGGCGAACCGTCGATAATTTTTCCCATCGCGTCGGGCGCGGGGATATGTCTCGGATTTTTATGGCACAACTGCAATCCGGCAAGCGTCTTCATGGGAGATGTAGGGGCGCACTTTTTCGCGGGGCTCCTCCTTTCCCTGTGCGTCGTGTCCGGTGCGTTCATCTATGTGATACCCATTTCATTCATATTTGGGCTTGAAATACTCTCGGTGACCCTTCAGATAATTTCGATCAGGGGCTTCAGGAAGAAGATATTTCTCATGAGTCCGATACACCACCATTTTGAGATGCTCGGGTGGAAAGAGACTCAGATCGTGACAAGGTTCTGGATAATACACGCTGTCGGCATGCTGACTCTGATGTCGGTGCTGTTAATGCTGATGGTTTTGGTATAAAATAAGAGTTTGGCATGAATTTGAATCTGATCTGTTGGGGGAGTCAAAATGGTCAATGATCTTGCTTACAAAGGGAAAAGACTCTCTGTGGTCGGTGCCGGGGTCAGCGGAAGATCGCTGGCGGAGCTTGCAAAAAAGCTGGGAACCGACGTGTTCGTATCCGAGCTTAAGGAGATGCCGCAGGAAACAGCTGAGGCGCTCGGCTCCCTGGGGATAAAGTGGGAATCCGGGGGGAACACCCGGAAACTTCTCGAAGCAGACGAAATAATCGTAAGCTCGGGCATCCCGTCTGACATTCCGATCCTGCTGGAGGCTTCTTCACAGGGGATACCTGTCACGAGCGAACTCGACTTCGTATATCCGTTCCTGTCGGGGAAGATAATAGCGATAACGGGCAGCAACGGCAAGACGACGACCGCATCCATGACCGGCTACTTCCTTGAAAGATCGGGCGCGGCCTCGATGACGGGAGGCAACATCGGAAATCCCGCAGCGAATGCCGCCTTTACGGATACAGATCATATCGTCCTCGAGCTGAGCAGTTTCCAGCTCAGCAGGCTTGAGAGGTTCATGTGCGACGTTGCCGTCGTCACTAATCTTGCGCCAGATCACATAGACTGGCACGGTTCATACGAAAAGTATGTCGAGGCCAAGGCGAACGTGATCCGGCGCCTGAAGGAAGGCGGTGCGGCCATATGTCAGAAGAGAGACTGCGAAGCTCTGGGCGTCGGTCACGGGAGGACCTTCCCTCTGATCTGGGCTGGGCCTGATCCATCGGCACGGGGCATATATCTGGACAGTGAAAGTTCCGCCGCCTATTTATGCAAGGACGCCGGCACAGAGCCGATTAAGCTTTTTGATTTCGAAGCGGTAAGGCTCCTTGGGTCTCACAATATCGAAAACACTGCGATGGCAGCGGCCTCGCATGCGCTTCTGGGCTTCGGCACACCGGCTCCGGAGGTCATCTCGGCATATGAACCTCCGAAACACCGCTGCGCGTTTGCAGGCAGATCCCGCGGGATAACCTACGTCGACGATTCGAAGGGCACCAACGTGGCGGCGACCGTGACAGCCATGAGCTCCCTCGAAGGCGACAAGGTGATGATACTGGGCGGAAAGGGCAAGGGCGAGGATTACGCGCCGCTTGCCGAGGCCGTCCTGAAGTACGCCAAGGGCGCGGTGCTGCTGGGCGAAGAAAAGGAAAAGATAGCTCTGGCTCTTGACGGGGCCGGATTCAATAATTACAGCATGGTCTCGACCATGGAGGAGGCCGTCGAGGCCGCCTCCAGGATCGCGGCACCCGGAGATACGGTGCTGCTTTCGCCGGCGTGCACCAGCTGGGACATGTACCCGAACTACGGCGCAAGAGGAGACCATTTCTGCAGTATAGTAAAAGGGATCATAGAGAGAGATTCATAGGCCATGCCTGCTGCGGAAGAGGTTCGGGAGAATAAGAGGCGTTACAGGATCGACCCGTTCATCTGGGTCATCCCGCTCATACTGAGCGGGATAGGGATCCTTATGATCACGTCCACAACGAGCCCGAACTCCTTCACCCATACCGGGACCCCGTTTCAGATGGGGATTAAGCAGGCACAGTGGCTGCTCATCGCACTTTCGGGGATGTTCGTGGTCTTTTCCGTCCCGCTGCGTTTCTGGAAAATGATGAGCGGCCCGATACTTATCCTGACATGGTTTATGAGCTGGCTTCCGCTCATCCCCGGCGTAGGTGTGAGCGTCGGAGGAGCCAGCCGCTGGATAAATGTTCCTGGTTCGTCTATATCCATACAGCCGGGAGAGCTGCTCTGCCTTGCCATGGCACTGCACCTTGCCAAACTGCTTTCGAAGTGGGACAAGGATCCGGGAAAGGCCTTCCTTTCCACCATAATACTGGTCGGGATAGCGGCACTGCCGCTTGCCCTGCAGCCGGACCTCGGGACCATAATACTGATCTTTATGGTATCGATGGGGATGTACGTTGAGAGGATAGGATGGAAGTGGCCTGTCATGGCCGGAGGATTGCTGGGCGGGATCGTGTTCCCGCTGCTGATATTTTTTGAACCATACAGGATGAGAAGGGTCACGGCGTTCATGGATCCCTGGAGTGACCCGCTTGACACGGGTTTTCAGGCCATACAGGGACTTATAGCGTTTGCAAACGGGGGTTTCTGGGGGACAGGGCTCGGACACGGTTTTCAGAAGCTTAACTATCTTCCCGCAGCCTATACCGACTTTATCTACGCCGCTATAGGCGAAGAGCTCGGACTGATGGGAACGCTCGGCGTGATCGGACTTTTTGCCTTCTGGGTAAGCCAGGCCAGGATGGTATATTACAGGGTCCCCGACGGCTTCAAGTCGTCGCTGACATGGGGGGTCACACTGACTGTGATCCTGCCTCTGGTAATAAATGTAGCGGGCGTCACGAAGCTTATACCGCTGACGGGTATGCCCCTCCCGTTTGTCAGTTACGGAGGGACCTCGCTGCTGACCATGTGGTCGAGGGTAGGGATAATGCTTAGGCTTGACAAAGAGAGCCGCGACAGGGAGGAGAGGCCATGAGCGGCAGACTGATCCTGGCCGCGGGAGGGACCGGAGGCCACATCTGGCCGGCCATATCCTTCGGACGGTGGATCGCCGAAAACAAACCGGATGTCTCCGTCTCGTACATTTGCGGCAGCCGTCCGCTTGAGCTCGAAATATACGCCGCCGCGGGGATAGAGCCGCACTGTCTGAACATCGACGGCTCCCCGTTTTCGGGAAGCGGGATAGAGAGGCTGAAGCGAGCCTGGGGCCAGGTTGCTGCGCTTCGGGAGTCCGCGTCATTCATCAGATCCGAATCGCCGGACTTCGTGCTTCTTTTCGGAGGGTATGTGACCTTTCCGGTCCTGCTGGCATCGAGGATGCTGAAGGCCCCGTCTGCGATCCACGAGCAGAACGCTTACGCGGGCAAGGTGACCAGGATAGCGTCACTAATGGGCGTGGAGATATACTCAGGCTGGAGAGAATGTCTTCCCCTGCCTGCATCGAAATACACGAGGATAGGTGTCCCTGTGAGGGAGTTCGATCTGCTTCCGCGTGAAAAGGCGTGGTCGGAACTCGGACTTCCCGGAGAGCTTCCGGACGGGCCGAAGGTCCTGGTATTTTCCGGGTCTCTGGGAAGCGCCTCTATCAAGGATCTTGTCCTGATGACAGCATCAAAAGAAGAGTTTTCGTCATGGACCTTTATCATACCCGCCGTGTCGGAAGAGACGGAAAGGGTAAGGGAAAATGTATTCCTCCTTCCGAAGGTATGGAAGACCGAACTGCTTTACAGCCTTGCGGACATTGCCGTCGTAAGGGGCGGCGGGTCGACTCTGACCGAGGTCTCGGTCCTTGATATACCGTCGCTCGTGATACCGTGGGAGGGCGCCGCAGATGACCACCAGTATCACAATGCGGTCTCGTTCTCTTCGGAAAACAGGGGCGTTATCTGGGACGGCAGGGGAGACGGCGAAGCTTTTGCTAAAAACATTATGAGACTGTATGATATCCACTTGGATGGAAAAGACAACGGGAAAGAAAAACGGCACAACAGCTCCGGACAGATCTGCGGAGACCTGTGGCTTGCTGTCTCTTCCTATTTTTGAAAGGAGAGCTTTTCTTGGCAACTGTGACTGACAAAGACCTTAAGACGAAAAATATCCACCTCATGGGGATAGGCGGAGCGGGAATGAGCGGCCTGGCCATCCTGCTTGACCAGATCGGCGCAAGAGTGTCCGGCTGCGACATGATCCAGACCTCGTACATGAGGGAACTGAAAAAGAGGAATATCCCCATAGAGATGGGACACGACGCAAGACATATAGATGATTTCATGCCCAACATCCTGGTCTATTCAAGCGCGATCCCAAAAGATCACTCTGAGATACTCAAGGCATGGCAGCAGGGAATAACAGTTTCGCGAAGAGCAGAGATCCTGAGCCTCATCTTCAACTCCAGGAGGGGAGTCGGGATAGCCGGGACACACGGCAAAACGACTACATCCTCGATGATATCGCTGATCGCAGAACTTGCCGATATAGATCCCACTGTTGCCATAGGCGGAGAACTGTCCGATATTGGAACGAACGCAAAACTTGGGCAGGGCGAGTATATGGTCGCGGAGCTCGATGAAAGCGACAGGTCCTTCGTCTATTTCCACCCCGAGATAGCGATCATAACGAATATCGACTGGGACCACAGGGATCACTACATGACATTCAAGTCGGTAACGGATGCCTTTGCCGAGTTCCTGGCACACAGGAAAGAGGGCGGGAAAAGCATCGTCTGCATGGAAGACGCCGGTGTGAACACGCTCTGTTCCGATTACGACATATCCGAGGGGATCGTAACGTACGGATGGGGGACAGGCTGGGACTGGGGAGCGACCGAGGTGTGCCACAACAACGGCGGAGGCGTCTCATACACGCTCAACCGGAATGGAAAACCGGCTGGCAGGGTCGAGCTTGCGGTATCGGGCGAACACAATGTGCTCAATTCGCTTGCCGCCTTTGCCGCGGCACATGAGATGGGCATACCGGAAGAGAAGATCAAGGCGGCGCTTGCCGGGTTCAAAGGGGCAAAACGCAGGCTCCAGAAGATGGGCGAGGTCGGAGATATCCTTGTTTACGATGACTACGGACACCATCCGAGCGAGATCTGCGCTACGCTCAGCACCGTCCGTAAAATTTTCCCGAAACGAAGACTGGTGACGGTCTTCCAGCCCCATCGCTTCAGCAGGACAGCGGCGCTGTACAAGGAGTTCGCAGATGCGCTCTCGCTCGCGGACAGGGCTTTCATCCTTCCCGTTTACGGGTCTGACGAGATGCCGATAGAGGGAGTCTCGTCCAAGATGATATTTGACGCAGCGTCCGAGGACAACAGAGCGCATTACGAGCTGTCCGGCAACTTCGATGATCTGGTACGTTCCGTCTGCTCGACGGCGAGGAGCGGTGACATCATCCTTACTATAGGAGCGGGAAGTGTCGGCACCCTGGGCAAAAAGATCTGCGAGACCCTCGAACAGATGAACAAAAAAGAAGAGGAGAAAGAGTGATTTGACGACGGATCATCCTCTCAGGGACCTCAATACATGGGGAGTCGGAGGCACCTGCAGCATATTTGAGGCGCCTGCGACCGCGGAGGAGGCCCGCTCGGCAGTTGCAGCGTCATCAAAGCGGGATCTCCCGCTCTATGTACTCGGAGGAGGATCCAACGTACTTGTGTCAGACGGGCCGATCAGAGCCGCTGTCATACATACTGGAAGGCTTGATCTCATAAAGATCAGGGAGAGTTCAGACGGCAGAAGCGCGGAGATCGAGGCCGGAGCGGGAGTACCGGTAAAAAAGCTGCTTTCAGTGGCAATGAGCGAAGGTCTCGGCGGACTTGAATTCCTTACAGGCATTCCCGGTACTCTGGGCGGAGCGATCTGGGGAAATGCGGGAGCGGACGGCGCCGGGTTCGGAGGTCTCGTCAGGGAGGCATCGGCTATAGGCCGCGATGGTCTGGAAATGAAGCTCTCACAGAGCGACTTCAGCTGGAAATACCGTACCTGCCCCTTGGACGAAAGCAGGACAGCGCTTATCACATCGTGTGTTATCTCTTTAAAAAGGGAGAGCAGGTCAGATATATTTGACAGGATCAAAAAGTACGCCGCCATGAAAAAGGGCCAGCCGCTCGGGAAAAAGACAGCGGGATGTGTATTCAAGAACCCCGAGGGGACATCTGCCGGCCTTCTGCTGGACAGGTCGGGCTGCAAGGGGATGAGGGTCGGGGGAGCGGTCGTATCGGCGTCTCACGCAAATTTCATCGAAAACGAAGGCAATGCCACATCCAGGGATATATTTGAGCTTTGCGAGCTTTGCCGAGAGACGGTGTACAGGGATCACGGGGTATATCTGGAATATGAAATTAAATTTTTGGGCAGTTTCAAAAAGGACTAGAAAGAGACTTAAGCTTTTTCTTGTTATTATGTCTCTGTCCTGCGGAATACTCGCCGCTGTAGAGGCAAGATATGCCTTTCTCAGGCTTCACGACATAGAGGCGGACCCGGGCGGGATAATATCCGAACAGGCGATATGGGGGACGATAAAGCCAAGCCAGGAAAAGGTATGGATCCTGTTCTGGCTCTCAAAAGAGGAATACTGCAGGAACATTGAGGCATATTATCCCGTGAACCTCAGGATGGGGCTTTCGGGGTGGGGTAAATTCAGGCTCGAAGTCCTTCCTCTCGAAGCGGCGTTCAGGATGTACTGGGGAGGAAGGTACTGGTATGTGTCGGCGGACGGAAGGATGTGGCTGAGTTCGCTCAGGGAGAGCTCCTTCACATCTACGGAAAAAGCGGATGAGCTTCCGTTGCTGACCTGGTCGACGGACAGAGAGACCCCGGCCGATCTTTCAGGCGAACACGGGAACGTCTTTCGTTCCAGCCTCCCTTTGGAGAAGATCATGCTTTGGCATGAGAACCTGAAAGCTCTCGGCTGGTCGAAGAACGTCAAATATATCCAGGCGGGCTTCAGAGAAGGCAATTACGTGGTAAGGCTGATCCTTTACGGTCCAGACGGCGAAAACGGGGCAAACATAATGCTCCCCGACGATCCCAAAGAATGGCAGACCACAGGACTGGCGATCAAAAAGATCTACCCCGAAGTATCTGCGATTTCCCCGGGAATCTTTATCGACGCCACATATAAAGATAAAATTCTTGTGAAAAATAGGGTACAATAAGTATCGGAAAATGTTTCTCATCTAAAGAGAGGGGGCTATTTGATTGTTTAGGAAAGCCTCAGGTTATCCATCGGATCGTGAGCCTGAACTCCTTGCCGGACTTGACCTTGGAACAAGCAAGGTCACTGTTGTCGTAGCCGAAAGGGAACCGGGGAGCGAAGAAGCTCAGATTATCGGTGTGGGACAGGCGCCGTCAAATGGTATCAGGAAGGGACTCATAGTAAACCTTGACCAGGCCGTAAGATCTGTGAGGCAGGCAGTAAGCGATGCGCAGAATATGGTCGGTCAGGATATCACCGAAGTGACTGTGGCTTTTGGCGGCGGAGAAGTAACAAGCATAAGGACTAAAGGGATGGTATCCCTTGGCCGGACGCCCCGCCCTGTCATGCAGCTGGACATCGAAAGAGTCATCGAGGCTGCCCAGGCAGATGTCGCCGTTCCGGCGAACCAAAGCATCCTGCACACTATCCCCGTAGAGTATTCCCTGGATGGCAACGTCGGCATAGATGATCCTCTCGGCATGACTGCCATCAGGCTGGACATACAGCTTCAAACGGTAATAGTACCCACATCCACTATCCAGAACGTTATGAACTGCGTCGACAAGGCGGGGCTTGATGTTGCCGGACTGGTGCTCAAACCGCTTGCCTCGGCGCTGGGGGTCATCTCGCCCGAAGAGGCCCTTGCGGGAGCCGTCGTCATAGACATAGGCGGAGGGACCACGGGAGTGGCCGTATTCTCCGACGGGAGGCCGAAGCACCTTGGCCTGATCCCGGTCGGAGGAGACCACATAACCAACGACATAGGAAGCGTTCTGAAGCTTCCCCTCAACAAATCCGAAGAGCTGAAGAAGGAGATCTCCGTGTTCACGGCACCCGAAGATCCCTCCGAGACTGTCGATTTCGTGTACAACGGCAGGAACTACAGCATATCCAAAAATGACCTTCACGAAATAGTAAGGTGTCGGATCGAGGAGCTATGCGACGTGCTCGTCCGTCCCCAGATCAAGGCGGCGGGCATCCCGATGCTTCCGGCGGGGATAATACTTACCGGAGGCGTTTCGAAGACGGAGGGGATCGACGCATTCGTGCTCGACATAATGGACCTTCCCTCAAGAGTATCGTCGCCCATTGACGCGAACAGGATGCCGCCCGGCAGGAACACGCAGGAATACGCGGCAGCTGCTGGCATTATCCGGTATATCGCGGAGCGTGAGAGGGACCCCTTCCGTTACCTCGACAATCCGCTGATCAGGGGCATATCGTCCGACGACGGAGGCAAGCCGTCCATAGTGCCTGAAACGAGAGTCAGGATAAGACTGGATGAGAACAACAAGGTCTCCGGTACAGGCTTCAATCCGCTTGAAGGGATCAAAAATGCCTTCAAGGACCTTTTTTAAACAATGACCCTGGGCGACCGAAGGGGGATTTTCTGTGGCCGATATGACTGAAATATTTCAGCTGGACAAATCAAACTACCCGACAAGAGAGATCATAAAGGTGATCGGTGTAGGCGGCGCAGGCAACAACGCGCTCAACCACATAATAAGAGGCGGGCTCAGCGGAGTCGAGTTCATTGCAGCAAATACAGACATGGCTCATCTTGAGCTCTCCGAAGCGCAGAACAGGATAATCCTGGGCAGGGAACTGACGAAGGGGCTGGGTGCGGGTTCCGACCCGGAGATCGGTTTCAAGTCGGCCCAGGAATCGAGAGAAGAGATAAGAGCGGCCGTTGAAGGGGCCGACATGGTCTTCATAGCGGCGGGGATGGGAGGCGGCACGGGTACCGGAGCAGCTCCCGTGATAGCTTCGATCGCGAAGGAAGCCGATGCTCTGGTAGTCGCTGTCGTTACGCTCCCGTTCTCATTTGAGGGCAAACGCCGCATAAACCAGGCCAACCTGGGCGTTGTGCAGCTGAGGGACAAGGTCGACGCGCTTATAATGATCCCTAACGACAGGCTGCTGAGCATAACTGAGAAAAAGACCACCATAAACGATGCTTTCAGGATAGCCGACGGGGTCCTCCATCAGGCAGTACAGGGAGTCACCGACCTCATCCTCCGTCCGGGCCTCGTCAACGTCGACTTTGCGGACGTCAGGACGATAATGTCGAACGCGGGCTCGGCGATCATGGGAATAGGAGAGGGCTACGGCGAAAAGCGCGCAGCCACCGCCGCATACAACGCGATAAACAGTCCACTTATGGATACTGACATGAGCGGAGCGAAGGGCATCCTCTTCAACATCACCGGAGGAGCGAACGTCGGCATACATGAGATAAACGAGGCGACAAGGATCATAACCGAAGCCGCGGATGAAAACGCGTTCATCATCTGGGGACATGTGTTCGATCCCGAAATGGACGACTCGATACAGATCACAGTCATTGCGACAGGATTCGATAACCAGGGCAAAAAAGAGATCCATGCCGACCCGGGATTTTCAAAAAAAGTCGACATATCCGCAGTGAAGCACCTGAATGCCTTCAGCTCAGGCAGGCCTCTGGCACAGCCGCAGATCCAGCAGACCGCGCTCCATGCCGATAAGGCACCGGCACAGAGAGTCTTTACAGCTTCGCCTCTAAGGGAGACAGCCGAGGAGAAGCCCGCTCCGTCCAAAGACGAGAGCTTTTTTAAGGAACCGAAGAGATCTCTCTCCGAAGAGGATAAACAGAATCAGAATTTGATCCCACCGAAGGAACAGGACACCCCGACCGTGATGAGGATCGCAAAGACCGCTCCATCACAGAACGGACAGATACAGGACGAGGACATGTTCAAAGGGAGCGGGGCTCCCACTGACCAGTTCGACGTGCCTGCGTACCTGAGACGGAGGCGCGGATCCTGAAAAGGAAAAGGGAAGCATCAGGCTCTTGCGCAGGGAAGATCACCGCATGGCAGAGCTGGAAAGAATATCGCATGGACGAAGAGTGCGTAACGGAGCTGCCCAGGGGAGGAGATCTTCCTTGGGCGCTCTTCTATCCGGCGGATTATGCCGTGGCATCATCCAACCTCGGTTACCACTACGTATACCGTGCCCTTAAGGAACTCGGCATCGCGGCGGAACGGTTCTGCGGCTCACCGGTACCGTTCAGGTCGATAGAAGGGGATACCCTTCTTGAGCGTTTCCCTGTCATAACCGCAAGCGTTGCCTACGAAGGGAATGCCGAAGGATTTTTCAGATGGCTGAACTCCGCCAACATACCGCTCCACTTCGAAGACAGACTTTTGGGCAGTTTCCCAATAATAGGAGCAGGCGGAGCGATGACATACATCAATCCTCTTCTTCTGTCCGCGGTATGCGACTTCATTGTCCTGGGAGACGCCCTCGATTCGCTGCCCTTTGTTGCGGAGTCACTGCGGAGGTATATGCAGGACGGAAACAAGACGAAGCTCTTTTCCGCACTCGCTGAGCATCCTTCGATATTAGTGCCCCCGGTCCATATACGGCAGGGCGAAGTTTCAGTCAGAAGACGCATCGCAAACGATCAGCCGCTTGACGGAAAATATCCGATGACCAGCACCTGGCTCACGCCGAGAAGTTCCTTCGGGAAGACTCTCCTCGTCGAACTCCAGAGAGGCTGTGCCAGGAACTGCAGTTACTGCACCCTGCCGGGCTGTTTCGGAAAGATGAGGTTCAGGGATATCGGTGTCATCATGGAGAGACTTGAAGAAATCTTCGCAGCGCACGAGGTAGAACAGGTAGGTCTCGTCACGCCGGAAGCGGGAGATCACCCCCGGATCGAGGAGCTTCTTGATCTCCTGGCGGCCAGAGACAAGGGAGTATCGTTTGCCTCGCTGAGGATAGACGGGCTGACGGAAAAGATGCTCTCTGCACTCAAAACCGGGGGAAGGCACAGCATAACGGTCGCCCCGGAGACAGGAAGCGACGAGCTGCGTTTTTCCTGCGGGAAAAAGTTCACCAATGAGCTGATAACAGAAAAAATGAAACTTGCGGCATCGCTTGGAATAGACCAGGCCAAGCTCTATTTTATGACCGGACTGCCGGGGGAGACAGATGAGGACATACGGTCGATAGCCGCACTCTCCGGCAGGATAATAGACGAGACCGGAATGAACCTGATCCTTTCGGTCGGCCCCTTCGTCCCGAAGCCCGGGACTGTCTGGAGCAGAGCAGAATTTGGAGGCGTGCCCGAGCTGAAGAGAAAGTATGATATTTTGATCAGGGAGCTTTCAAAAATAAAGAAAAAAAGACCGCAGCTGAGGATGACAAGTCCCAAGGAGGCGGAGAGCGAGTTCTCTCTTGCCTGGTACGGATATAAAGAGAGCACGGCACTGGCAAAAAACGGGGGAGTTTCGAAAAAAGTTCCTTTTGACAGCACCGCCAGAGCCAAAACGCTGTTAGAATTAGAACGTCTGTGGTAGTCTGTGACAGGAGGTGGCAGCATGGTTACGAGAAGAACGCGCAACTATAAGGAAAAGAAACCCATGACGACCTTTGGACAGTTCATTTTGCCCCTGACTGTGATAATGGCGCTCGCGCTGCTTTTCTTCAGTGTCAAGCTCTTCTTCTTCAACACAGACGGGACTGATGAGATCACAGTTCCGCGGGAGGAGACGGTAAAACAGGCGCCGGCAGATCCTGTTCCGGCCGAAAGACCGGCAGAGATCACCCCTGCCGCCCCGGCGGTAAAAAAGGTGGAGGTAAAACCCGCACAGCCCGTCGATGTAAAGAAAGAGGAAGCAAAGAAAGAGAGCACTGCAGCCGCTGTGAAAGCTCCTGCGAAACCTGCTGCCGCAGTGAAGGAGACGGCGCCCAAAACTGAAGCGCCGCAAAAGACAGAAGCTAAGTCCGTCAGATGGGACATCCAGATAGGAGCCTTCGCATCGAAGGAGAACGCGCTCCAGCTTATAGAGAAGGCAAGAAAACAGGGACACGAGGTGTATCTGGTCGAAGAGAAAAAGAACGGGGCACCATTTTACAAGGTGCGTGTAAAAAATCCGAAGACAGGCAGGGACGATGCCGTCGCCCTTTCAAAGGTACTGGAGAAAGAGGGATACCCCTATTTCCTTGTTGAGATCAAGTAGCATTTTTATTCATAAATATTGTTACGAAAGGTCGCTGTATTGATGTCAGGTTTTGTAAAAGAGGTCACGCCGCGGACAGATGCTCTGCAGTATGTTGCTGAGAGGCTGTCTTTCCCATGGAGTGTGCGAAGCGCGGATATCCCGCTCGATTCTGCCCTCGGGAAGAGGATCGCCGGGGATATAGAGGCGGAAGAACAATATCCACCCTTCACAAGAAGCCTGAGAGACGGCTATGCCGTCTGCAGTCCCGATGTCGTGGCCGCGACTCCCGGTACCCCGACGTTTCTGAACAGGACCGGGGATGTTCTGATGGGAACGGTCCCGGAATTTTCGATAGCATCAGGAGAGGCTGCCGCGATCCCTACGGGCGGGATACTCCCGAATGGGGCGGATGCCGTCGTGATGCTTGAGAGTACGACCTCCACGGGCGGATGGATCGAAGTCAGGAACGCCGTCCAGTCCGGAGACAACGTCATCCATGCCGGAGAGGAGTTCTCTGCCGGGCAGAAAGTCCTTTCCCGCGGCGACATCGTCGATTTCAGGACTGTGAGCATCCTGTCGACACTTGGCATAAAGAGCGTCCCGTCGACAGACCTGAGAATAAGCATCCTCAGCACCGGAGACGAGATAGTTCCGGTCGAAACACGGCCGCTTCCTCCGGGCAGGATAAGAGATGTGAACGGATGGTCTGTGAGGTCCCTTCTTTCGAGGTATGGTTTCGAAGCCTCATACAGAGGGATCCTCTCCGATGAAGGCGATGATTTTGAGGCCGCCGTGAGAGACGAGATCGAAAAGTGCGATGTCCTGGTGCTGAGCGGAGGTTCCTCCGTAGGAGTCAGGGATCACTGTTCGAGAGTTTTGGAAAAACTTCCCCCGCCCGGCCTGATGGTCAGGGGGATAAACATAGTCCCGGGAAAGCCGACCCTGATCGCCGGATGTCTGGAAGAGAAAAAGCTCGTCGTAAGCCTTCCCGGACATCCGCTGTCATGCCTGACTGTTGCGTTCGTGCTGCTGCTTCCTCTGCTGCTGAGGCTTGTCGGTGCCGATGGGGAAGGGTACGGCATAAAGATGCGGCTTCCCATTCTGAGTGACGTCACGGCAAGGACAGGCCCGGAGGAGTTCGTGCCATGCAGGGTGACTGCGGAAGGAAAGATCGATCCGATACTTGCCAAGTCGGGCTATGTCTCTTCACTTGCGTCAGCGGACGGATTTATTAGGATACCCGAAGACAGGGAAACTATCAGGGCCGGTGATACGGCGGAGGTATGGTTATGGTAGCCCTATACAGCGAACACATCGATCCGGCGAAAGCTCTGGAGCTTCTGAAGGAGGCATTTTTCGACCGGATCTCAGCAAATAAGACAGAAATGAAAATATCAGATGCGCTCGGGCACGTGCTGGCGGAAGACATAACCGCTCACAGGAACGTTCCCCATTATGCGGCATCCGCAGTTGACGGATACGCCCTTGACGCATCTTCGACGATAGGCGCCGCGCAGGCGACTCCGGTAAGGCTCGGACCTTCGTCATACAGATGGATGAACACCGGGGCGGATATACCGCACTGGGCCAACTCAGTGCTGATGGTCGAGGATTCTTCCCTGGAAGGGGACGACCTGCTCGTGTTCAAAAGCCTGACGCCCTCGGCAAACGTAAGGCCGCTCGGGGAAGACGTCATGGCAGGCCAGATCATAGCGCGCGAGGGGGAGACGGTGAGCCCCGCTCTTATCTCCCTCTTTCTCTGCGCAGGTATAGAGAGCGTGCCGGTCTTCAGAAAGCCGAAGACCCTCTACATCCCGACCGGAGATGAGGTCATCGAGAGGGGAAAATGGCTCAGGGATCCAAGTCCGAGATCGGGGACTGTCGCGGAAAGCAACTCTCTCTTCATCGAAGCCTCCTTCAGAGAGTGGGGATATGATGTCGACGTATCGGCCGTCGTGCCGGACGACCCCGCGATACTCAAGGAAAAGGTCTCCGAAGGAGCAGAAAAGTACGACATCGTCCTGGTGGGTGCGGGTTCGGCCAAAGGCCGCCGCGACCACACCAAAGAGGTCTTCGAGGAACTCGGGGATATGATATTCAGGTGGATAAGGATGAAACCGGGACGGCCTGCCATGGCGGCAAGGATCAAAGACAAGCCCGTGATATGCCTGCCGGGATTTCCGATGTCGACAACGGTGGTACTGTGGAGCCTCGTCTATCCGCTCTTAAACTTTCTTTCGGCCAAGGACGGAGACAGGGAGATGCTGATCAGAGAGGCCGTCGGCTGCAGGGAGATATGGGACACAAAACTGCTTGTCCAGCACTCTTCGCCAGCGGGGATAGAGGAATGGCTCAGGGTGAAGACAGCCAAAGTAGGAGATACCCTCTATTCCTGGGCGCTGACCTCGGGAGCGAGCGTTCTATGGGCCCTTGCCGAGGCGGACGGCATAGCGCTCCTTCCCGCATCGGCGCTTGAATGCGAGAAGGGCACGGATGTAAAAGTATGGATGAAGAGGAACGTCGACCTGGACAGAAGGATACTTTTCCAGGGTTCGGACGACCCCGCGATACAGCTCCTCGTGACACCTATAAGGCGCAGGGGCGGAGATCTTGTCTCGCGCGCCGTGGGAAGCATGGGCGGACTGGCCGCGCTGAGCAGAGGGGAGTGCCATCTGGCGGCTGCCCATCTGCTTGACGACCGGGACGGCTCATACAACGACAGTTTTATAGAACGTTTTGCGGGCAATGAAAAGTGGGAGAGGGTGCTCGTCTTTTACAGGACACAGGGGATCATCGTCCAGAAGGGGAACCCAAAGAATATCCGTACCTTCGAAGACCTCTGCGCCAAAGACAATGTCTTTTCGAACAGACAGCCCGGCGCCGGCACGAGGGTCCTTTTCGACCATCTGCTCAAACAGGCGGGCAAGCCTCCCTCTGAGATAAAGGGCTACGAACAGCAGTGCACGACGCACATGGAAGCTGCCAACAGGGTATTTACGGGGCTTGCGGATGCAACTTTGGGGATCAAGTCGGCTGCCGACGCGCTGGGGCTCGACTTTATCCCGCTTGCAGAAGAACCCTATGAGCTCGTGATACCGGCAAAATATATGGACCACCACGCCATCGCGGCGCTTCTGGAAAGTCTGGACGACAGCGAATGGAGAAGGACCGTCGAGTCAATGGGGGGCTACAGATGGCCGGACTGACGGACGATTTCGGCAGAGACCTCAACTATGTCCGCATATCCGTGACGGACAGGTGCAACTACAGATGCAGGTACTGTATGCCTCCTGGGGGCGTGGAATATCTTGATCACAGCGAGATAATGAGGTACGAGGAAATATCTTTCCTCTGCAGCGTGCTCCGGGAACTTGGAGTAAGGAAGGTCCGCTTTACCGGCGGAGAGCCCCTTGTACGCAAAGGGCTCGTAAACTTCCTGAAAGAGCTGAACAGGGAGTACCCCGATATTAAGACGGCGCTCACAACGAACGGATCGCTGCTTGGGGAGTATGCGGAAGGGCTTGCCGAGGCAAACCTGCATTCCCTGAATATCAGCCTGGATACCCTCGATCCCGTAAAGTTTGCCGAAGTGACGAGACTTGGAGAGATAGACAGGGTCATTTCCGGGATAAGGGCCGCTGTAAAGGCCGGACTGAAGAACATCAAACTCAATACGGTGCTCATAAGGGGCTTCAACGACGGAGAGATAGGCGCGCTGCTGGATTTTGCCAAAAAGGAAAAGGTGCTTCTCAGGCTGATAGAGTTCATGCCTCTCGAGGACGGTGTCTGGAGCGAAGACGCGTTCATCAGCGGTGAGGAGATACTTAGGATGCTCCCGGACGGAGATGCCTGGAAGGCAGAGAAGCGCGGCTCCGAGCTTTCGGGCCCGGCAAAGTACTACACGAACGAGAGGACAGGCGATTCCATAGGCATAATCACCGCCGTCTCGAACCATTTCTGCAAGTACTGCAACCGCCTCAGGGTCTCGGCGACGGGAAAGCTCAGGACATGCCTTTTCGCACCCGATGAGATACCTATGAGGCACTTGTTGCTGGATGCGGACAGAGAAGGGCTGAAGAAGCTCATACTCGAAAGCATAAAAGACAAGCCCAGATGCTGGAACGATGTACGGACAGGGCACCAGCAGATGTCCGGGATAGGAGGTTAAGAAATGGCGGATTATACCCATTTTGACAGAGACGGAAGACCGGTCCTGGTAGACGTAAGCAATAAAAAGGTAACTTGCCGCACGGCCTGGGCAGAGGGATGGATAGACCTTCCGGATGCAATATATGAAAAAGTTTCTTCGGGAAACGTCAAAAAAGGCGACCCGTTCCTTATCGCGGAGCTTGCCGGGATCATGGGGGCGAAGAAAACCCCCGAACTCATCCCGCTTTGCCACACGATAAGGCTCGACAACGTATCGGTCAAATGCGAGCTTGCCGAAGGCACTAAGTCGGTCAGAATAACCTGCGAGGCGACCGCGAACGAGGTCACCGGCGTGGAGATGGAGGCGCTGACAGGAGTCTCTGCGGCTGCGCTCTGCTTCTACGACATGTGCAAGGGCATAGACAAGGGAATGGTCATAAGGGATATCAGGCTCATCCGCAAAACGGGCGGAAAGAGCGGGGAATGGAATGCAGAAGGGGTGTTCAAAGTATGAGGGCACTGAGACTTTACGCACCGTCGCTTACAGGGGATCACACTCTTTGTTATATCCATGCCGATTCCGCGGGTGAAAGCTGCGTGAACGAGGTACGGACAAAGATAACATATGCGGAGGCCGGCACAGACCTCCTGACCGATCATTACTCGGACAAGATGACGATAGTCCTTCCCTGCGGGACCGGGCTTGGGGACGGAGACTTCCTCGCGGTAGAGGACGGAGATCTGCTTCTGAGATGGGAGGAGGCCTCCGGCCGCTTCAAAGTCGTAAAGCCGGGCTTCCTGAGCGTTTCGGCTCGCGTATCCGTCTGGAAAACGATAAGGACAGCGATCCTGACGGTAAGCGACAAGGGAAGCAGAGGAGAGAGAGAGGACACGGCCGGACCTGAACTCGAAAGACTTGTTACAGGACTTGGCGGAGTTGTGTCCGGAAAGATGATCGTCCCCGATGAAAGGGATGTGATCGCACGGACGCTGAAGGAGTGGTGCGGTGAAGGTTTTGACCTGATCCTCACCACGGGAGGGACCGGTCTCTCACAGCGAGATGTTACGCCCGAAGCCCTCATGGATATTGCAGAAAAAACAGTCCCCGGCTTCGGCGAGATGATGAGGATGCGGACGCTGAAGTACACGGAGAGGGCTTTCCTGACAAGGAGCCTGGCCGTGATATGCGGAAAGACCCTTGTGATCGCATTCCCCGGAAGCAGAAGGGGAGCCGCGCAGTGTTTCGAGGCCATAGCTCCGGCGCTCAGACACGGAGTCGAGATCCTGGCAGGCTGGGACGCGGAGTGCGGCGGACACAGACACTGCAGATAAAACACGCGCGGACCGGAGAATCATACGCAGAAAAACGGCTTATCGTGACGATTTGAACTACATGGAGGGGATCGGGTCTATGAACGGAACTTGCGCCTCGGGCAAGATCAGAAGATGCGTGATCATCACAGGAATGTCGGGCGCCGGCAAGTCTTCGGCACTCAATGTGTTCGAGGACCAGGGCTTTTATGTCATAGACAACCTTCCTCCGGCGCTTCTCCCGCAGCTCCTTGACGTGCTGAAGGGGCACCAGTCGGCTGTGAACAACGGTGTAGCCGCTGTAATAGACGTAAGGGGAGAAGGTCTACTCAATGACCTGGAGAAGGTGCTTTCGGAACTGCGCGAAAAGGTCGAAGAGCTCGGTATACTCTTTGTGGAGGCTGCCGACGATACACTGGTCAGGAGGTTCGAGACTACCAGGCGCAGGCATCCGCTTTCTGAAAACAAGACCATACTTGGCGGGCTGGCCCTTGAGAGGGAACTTCTCAGTCCGATAAGAAAGAACGCGGATATCGTGATAGACACTACCGGGCTCAAGTCAAACGAATTCAGGACAAAACTGCTCGACATCATGGGGATGACTTCGGGCAGGACCTCAGTGATACTCAGCTCTTTTGGCTTCAAATACGGCATACCCCAGGACTCGGACTACGTGCTCGATGTCCGTTTCCTTCCCAACCCCAACTACGTCGATGAACTGCGCCCGCTTTCCGGCAAGGACTACGAGATACAGAAGTATCTTTCGGGTTTTGAAAGCCTGGATCTCTTTCTGGAAAAGGCGGAAAGCCTGCTGGATTACGTATCTTCGGTCTACGGCAGCACTGGCAAGCAGAACATACACATAGCCATCGGCTGCACGGGCGGCAGGCACAGATCTGTCGCTGTCTCCGAGATGCTGGCCATCCATCTTAAAAGGAGAGGCGGCAATGTGATCGTGGAACACAGGGATATAGACAAGGGGGATCCGGAATGAGCTTCTATTACGCGCTGCTCATGATCACCGTGATCACCGCTTCGGCAGTCTCGTTCTATGTGCTCTCGGGGAGAAACAAAAATAAGAGCAAGACCGCCTCAGGCCGCCTTGGGATAATGACGAATGCAGTCGAATACAGGCTTTCCTTCGGCCCCAGGATAGTCACTATAGGCGGAGGCACCGGTCTTTCGACACTGCTTTCCGGGCTGAAGGGCTTCACAAGGAATATAACTGCCGTTGTGGCAGTCACAGACGAAGGCGGGAGTTCCGGCCGCCTGAGGCAGGAATGGGGGATGCTGCCTCCCGGAGACATCAGGAACTGCATAGTCGCCCTCGCGGAAAACGACAGCTCTCTGAACAGGCTCCTCAATTTCAGGTTCGACAGGGGAGAGCTCAAAGGACATAATCTGGGAAACCTCATCCTTCTTGCTACCACGGAGATGATGGGCGATTTCCAGCGCGCGGTCGAAGAGCTTAACAAGCTGCTCGCCATAAGGGGACAGGTGCTTCCGGTCACGACCGAGAACGTTACGCTGAAGGGCGAAACGAAGGACGGCAGGATCGTAAAGGGCGAACTTGAGGTGTCCGACAACGGCAGCAAACTTGCAAAACTCTGGATAGAACCCTGCAATGCCCCAACGCTTGAGGGAGTCAAAAAGGCCCTGAATTCGGCAGACCTTATCGTGCTGGGACCGGGAAGCCTCTTCACGAGCGTACTTCCCAACCTTCTGCTGAAGGAAGTCGCGGACATCCTCAAGGAGTCTCCCGTCCCCATAGTATACGTTGCTAACCTGGTCACGCAGCCCAAAGAGACCGAGGGCATGAACATACTTGCCCACGTCGACTGGGTCACGGGAGTTCTCGGGACCGTTCCCGACTACCTGCTTGCGAACCAGGCACCGATACCGGAGGAATTTTTGAACAGATACAGCAAAATAGGTGCGGAACCGCTCTATCTTTCGACTGAAGAGGAAAAATATCTTGAATCGCTCGGCACCACCGTTATTTACGGCGATTTTATAACTATAAAGAACGGGGCCTATCTGAGGCACAACGCGCAGAGCCTCTCGGAGGCGATAGTCAGGCTGGCGCGTGAGAACAGGGAGGCTAAGGAATTTTAAGGATGGAAGATCTGAGCCGGAGGATCTGGGATGAGTGGACTTCCCTTCAGCCTGTCCCCCCTGTTGAGGATGAGATAGCCGGGATCCTGGACGGACTGAACTGCAGGAACAGGGGAGAGGAGTACGAGTTTGCTTCGGGCAGGTACTTCGCCGTGAGGAAACTTATGAAGCTGTGGTCTGAATCGGAATATCAGCCGCTCGGATCCATAAAGATAATATACGGAGATAAACAGAAGAAGAGGATGCAGTTCTCCGTCGACGCAGGTGTCACGGAGATGATCTTTGAAAGAATATCGGCCTCCTCCCGCAAAAAGAGGAACTGGAACTGGCTCAGGGGCATGTGGGGCGCCTGCGGAGCCCTTTACATGCCCAAGACAGGATATTATCTGGTGCTCAGGCCGCCGGCAAGGAACGACAGCTCAGACAGGATAAGGAGCATCCTGAGATCGGCCGGCTTCAGCCTGGGAGTCAGAAAGAAAAGCTGTACGCTCGAACTTATGCTGAGAGATCAGCAGCAGATAGTGACGTTCCTTTCAAGGCTGGGTTTTGTCAGGACTGTCCTCGAACTTGAGGAGACGGCTATCTACAGGTCTATGAGAAGCAGGGCAAACAAACTCGTGAACTGTGATTCGGCGAATATCAACAAAACGCTTGAAGCGGCGGAGAGACAGATGAAGCTGATAAATGAACTCGAAGAGGCGGGTATCATCGAAGATCTTCCCGATGACCTGAGGGAACTTATACTCGCGCGAAAAAGGAATCCAAGCATATCGTTGAAGGAACTGGGACAAAATCTACCGAGACCTATAAGCAAAAGTACGGTAGAATATAGGTGGAGGAAATGCGAAAAAATATTGCATAAGCTGTTGAAGGGGGATGGTGCCAATGTATTTGGGAAAGGCAGACGTTAACACCTATGATAAGGGGGCGGGCAGGGAGTTTCTTGTCTCCAACGGCCGGGGGAGCTACGGATTCTCAACGGTCATAGGAGCCAACACAAGAAGAGAGCATGGGCTCCTCGTTGTCCGCCCGGAGGGAGAGACCAGGCACTCGGTGCTGGTCAGCAAGATCGAAGAGACGATATTCCACGAAAAGAAAAAGTATCAGCTTTCCACAAACCGCTACAAAGATCTCGTCTATCCTGACGGATACAGATATCTTCAGGAATACCAAGGCAATCCATTTCCAAGCATGTTGTTCGTGATACACAGCATCCTCCTCAAAAAATCAATTTTCATGCCACAGGGAAAAGCGTGTACGATAGTCAAATACGAACTGTTGGCCGCACCAGAAAAGATCCGTATCGATCTGCGTCCGCTTTTTGCTCACAGGATCAATTCCGAGGTCTGCCCCGAGGCAGCCAAGGGAGAGTTTGAAATAGTATCAAAGGACGGCAGCTCGATCGGCGTAGAGGGAAAGGGACACAGGAGCTATTTCAGCGCAACGTCCGGCACCTGGAACTCCAAACCACTCTGGTACGAAAATCTCATCTATGAGCAGGACGACATCACCGAGGCGCCGTCGGTCGACCATCTGTGGTCTCCGGGACACATAAGCAGTGAAATATCCGAGGGAGACGTACTCTACGTGATCCTGTCCGACGAGCCTGTGACGATGACCATGGATGAGATACTCTCGACGGAAAAAGAGTGCTCCGGGAGATTTGAAAATATTCTCGAGCAGGCCAACCTTCCGGCGCTGAGCAGTGCCGAACAGGATATGATCGCAGCATCCTACCATCTGATAGATGACAGAGACGATCCGGTATCACCTGTCTACACAGGCTATCCCTCTGTCGAGTTCAAAGCCAGGGATACTTTCGTATCACTGCCGGGACTTACTCTGGCCACCGGAAGAGAAAAAATAGCGGAGAGGGCCCTCCGGATCTGGGCTGATATATGCGGGAACAACGACTGGATCATGCCTGAACGCATAGCGCCTGACAGAAACTGCATATTTGAGGCGGCGGACAACGGACTCTGGTTCGTCTACGCAGCCGATAAATTTGTGAAACATGTCGGCATGAAGGAAGAGCACGCAGACATCAGGTCAGCGGCAAGAAAGATCACAGACCGCTACATCTCAGGGATAGACCGCCTGGATCTTGTCTGCGGAGACAACATGCTTCTCGCTGTCAACTCGGACGATCCGCTGAGACACTGGATGGATGCAGTCGCAGGCGGAGAGACGGTCGTGCACAGAAGGGGATACTTTGTAGAGGTCAACTCCCTTTGGTACAACGCGCTGAAGGTCTCCGAAAAATTCGCGGAGGCGGACGGCGACACAGATGCTGCGAAGAAGTACGCGGAGATGGCGGAGAAGTGCGGAGCATCATTCCGTGAGGTCTTCTGGTACGCCGACAAGAAATGCCTCTATGACTGGATCGATCCCGCAGCCGCTGAGAAAGACACGGCGATCAGGCCGAACCAGATATTTGCAGTCTCGCTCCCGTACTCGCCTCTGACGGACGATATGGCGAGAGGCGTGATAAGGATCTGCTGGGACGAGCTTTACACCACATACGGCCTCCGTACGCTCGATCCGAGGCAGGACAAGTTCAAGGGAAGGTCTGAAGGAAGGCTCGACCAGAGGATGAAGGCCCGTTTCCGCGGAATGGCGTGGCCCTGGCTCCTCGGTGAGTTCATATCTGCTTTCCTTAAGTACAATCCGACCAGGACAGAACTTGGATGGATCTTCCTGCGGCCCTTCAATTCACATCTCAGACACAGGTGCCTGGGCGGCATAGCGGAGTGCTTCGACGGGATGATGCCCTACAAACCTCATGGAGATGTTCTCAGTGCTATGGCCCTGGGAGAACTTTTGAGAGTTTTGCACGAAAATCTACAATTTGATGAGTAAAACGGATTAAATCTGTTTGACTTTAAAGCTATAAGGTAGCACAATGAATTGAGAGCAAAAATTAATCTATGCTCTAATATTCACAAGTATTTGTGATAAAAATTTTAGGGGGCAATATTCATGGCAAAGTACAAGGTTGCAATCAACGGTTTTGGACGAATTGGGCGTCTCTCGCTCCGTTCCTTCTTCATGAACGGAAAGGACAATCTCTTTGAGGTCGTAGCAGTTAACAATCGTACTTCGCCGGCATCCCTTGCATATGTCCTGAAATATGACTCAGTGTTCCGTCGCTTCCCCGGTGAAGTTTCCGTAGACGGAGACTGTCTTGTCGTGAACGGCAAAAGAATAAAGGCTGTTGCTGAGCCCGATCCCGCGAAACTGCCGTGGAAAGAACTCGGCGTGGACCTCGTGATCGAAAGCACCGGCCGTTTTACTGATGCAAATGCTGCAAAGGCACACATTACGGCGGGAGCAAAAAAAGTAATAATTTCTGCACCTGCTAAAAACCAGGATGCCACGATAGTCATGGGAGTTAACGAGGGAGTCTATGATCCGGCAAAGCATAACATCATCTCAAATGCTTCCTGCACAACGAACTGCCTTGCCCCTGTCTGCAAAGTGCTTCAGGAGAAATTCGGCATAGTCGAGGGACTCATGAACACCATTCACTCTTATACAAACAATCAGGTAACACTCGATTCTCCGCACAAGACTCCTTCCAGAGGCAGAGCAGCGGCGCTTTCGATCATCCCGACTACGACAGGCGCTGCAAAGGCGATCTCAGAAGTCATGCCGGAACTGAAAGGCAAACTTAACGGATTTGCCCTTCGTGTACCGACTCCGGACGTCTCGGTCGTAGACCTCACGGTGATCCTTGAAAAGGCTGTGACTGCCGACGATGTCAACGCGGCGATGAAGGAGTACGCCGAAGGTCCACTGAAGGGGATCCTTGGTTACGAACCCGATGACCTCGTATCAATGGACTTTGTGGGCGATCCGCGCTCCTCGATCTTTGCGCCGAGGCACACTATGGTAATGGGCGACAAGATGGTAAAGATCCTCTCGTGGTACGACAACGAGTGGGCGTACAGCAACAGGGTGATAGATCTGGCAGAGTATATCTTATCAAAGGGGCTGTAACCTTATGAAACTTAAAACTTTTTTGCCCGGTGATGTCACCGGAAAAAAGGTTTTGGTGAGGGTCGATCTGAACGTGCCCCTTTCAGACGGTAAAGTCGCCGACCCGACAAGGATCTGCGCACACCTTCCCACGCTGAGGGCCCTTAAGGCAGCAGGGGCGAAGGTGGCCCTTATTTCCCACCTGGGCAGGCCGAAGGGTACGGCGGATATGAAATACTCGCTCAGGCCCGTCGGAGATGAACTTGCGAACATAACCGGATGGGATGTCCGTTTTGTCCCCGAGTGCATCGGTCCCGACGTAAGAAAAGCGACGTCGGACTGGGGCAACGAAGTCCTTCTGCTTGAGAACGTAAGGTTCCATCCGGAAGAAGAAAAAAATGACATGGATTTCGCCAAAAAACTGGCGGAGAACTTCGATCTCTTTGTCATGGACGCGTTCAGCGCCGCTCACAGGGCCCATGCTTCGACAAGGGCGGTGGCAGAGGTCCTTCCGTCGTTTGCGGGGCTTCTGATCGAGAAAGAGACAGAGATGCTCGGGACAGTGCGCGACGACCCGAAAAAGCCTTTCGTTCTGATACTTGGCGGAGCAAAGGTATCCGATAAGATCGCCGTCGTCGAGAACATGCTGAAAAAAGCGGACACGATACTTATCGGCGGAGGAATGGCCTTCACCTTCTTCAAGGCGAAAGGGCTCGAGATCGGCAAGTCTCTCTGCGAAGAAGACAAGGTCGAGTTTGCTTCCAGGATGCTTGATGAGGCAGAAAAGCTGGGCGTAAGGATACTCCTTCCGACCGATGTCATAGTTGCCGACGAGTTCAGGGCCGATTCACCGTGGGCGCATGTATCTGTCGATGCTATCCCCTCAGACAAGATGGGGCTCGATATAGGCCCGAAGACCGCTGAGGCTTTCACGGACGTTATCCTCTCTTCAAAGACCGTTCTCTGGAACGGACCGATGGGAGTATTTGAGATGCCCGCGTTCTCAAAAGGGACTGAGGCTGTAGCCAGAGCGCTGGAAAAGGCGACCCGGGCCGGATCCTTCACGGTCGTCGGCGGAGGGGACTCCGCGGCTGCGATCGCCAAGTTCGGCCTGGATGACAAGGTATCTCATGTTTCTACAGGCGGGGGAGCAAGCCTTGAGTTCTTTGAAGGTAAAATACTGCCCGGAATAGAACCGTACATGATCAGGTAATATGGGTATAAAGGCGGCTTTGGAGACTGATATCTTCCGAAGCCGCTTTTTTGTATATCAAGGAGGATCGGAAGATGCGAAGAAGATTTATTGCGGGAAACTGGAAAATGTTCAACGGACCGGCTGCGACCGCGGAGTTCATGTCTGATTTTGTGCCGAAACTGACCTCGGATGCCGGTATCTCCTCAAATATAGACAGGGGGATGATGGAAGTCGCAATATTTGCCCCCTTTGTTTCGCTCTCTGCCGCGTCAGTGGGGAAGGGGAGCTCTCATCTCATCATAGGCGCGCAAAACATGCACTGGGAAAAAAGCGGAGCATTCACGGGTGAAGTTTCGGCCCCAATGCTCAAAGAAGTCGGCTGTACCCATGTGATCATAGGACACAGCGAGCGCAGACATATATTCCGCGAAACAAGTGAAGAACTTCACAATAAGCTGAAAATGGCCCTTGAAGAGGGACTGAGACCGGTTTTCTGTGTCGGGGAGCTGCTTGAGGAACGCGAGTCTGGGGCAACATTCGACGTGATAAGAAAACAGCTTCTGTCGGGGCTGAAATCGATGGACGGCAAGGATGTCGCCGAAAAGATAATAGTCGCATACGAGCCGGTCTGGGCTATCGGCACAGGCAAAACCGCCAGCAGCGAGGATGCCCAGGAGGTCTGCGCATTCATCAGAAAACTTATCGCTGACACGTTTGGCGAAGGGATATCATACAAGACGATCATACTGTACGGCGGAAGCGTAAAACCGGAAAACACTGCCTCGATACTCTCAATGAACGACATCGACGGAGTTCTTGTCGGAGGTGCTTCACTGAGACCCGACAGTTTCCTCGCGATCGTGAAGGCCGCAGTTCAATAATAAAGAGATAATAAAAGATCAGCTCCAATTTATATAAGATGAAAAAATGCCCCTCGCGTAGATCGACGCAGAGGGGCATAACTTATATCGGGAGGTATATTTACACCTCGACTTATAATAGGTCAAGATTTCATTAAGGTCACATAAGATATATTATAGGACATTATTTATTTTTGCTCTTTATACTTCATTTTTTCCGGAATGACGCCTCTGACTCCGCCGTTTGGAGATACTGTGTCCCCCGAATATCTGGGTATCAGATGTACATGGACATGCATGACCGACTGTCCGGAAACTTTTCCGCAGTTCACCCCGATGTTGTAGCCCTCCGGCGAATATACCTGGTCGAGCATGAGCCTGGCCTCGTCGATAAGGTCGAAGATGGCCTCGCGCTCTTCCTTTGTTATGTCGAAGAAGTTTTCGACGTGTCTCTTCGTCATAAAGAGCATGTGCCCCTTGTTGACGGGCATCTTGTCAAAGACCGCGTATGCCAGTTCGTTGTCCAGTATATAGTCATTTATTTCACAAAAGATGCAGCTCATAGCTTTGCCTCTTATGTCGTTATTCGTCCTGATCGCTGAATTTCAGTGCCGGGGCGTCTCCCCAGAGCGAATCGAGCCTGTAGTAGTCACGGCCCTCTCTGCTGAGGATATTTACCACCAGGTGTCCTGCGTCCATCAGACACCAGCGGGTGCTCTCCTCGCCCTCGATCTTATGTGGAAGCCTCATTTCGTCAAGCTTTTCGCTTGCGGTGTCGCGCAGGGTCTTTGCATGAAGATCCGAACGTGCGATCGCGACGATGAAAGCCTCGGTGAAACCTGAGACCTCGCTTAGGTCGTGCACCGTTACCTCCAGCGCATGCTTATCCAGCAGCGCGTCCACCAGCGGCTTATATTGTTCGTAGAACTCCTCTGTCGCAGCTTTTGACGATGTCATTAAAGTTTTCGCCCCGCCTTCTCCTGAATAAAATGTGTAATGTCCCATGTGCTATTGTGTGCTTATCTCGATAAGTTTGTCAATGCGGCTCATCAGTTTCTGGTTGTCATGCCCGATTATGACCGAAGGATAGAACGCCTGGTTGTTCGATCTTATCAGGGATGAAGGTATGTCGAGCAGTTTGCCGAGTATCTTTGCAGTTTCAACGACTTCAGGCTTCGCGTTTATCGGGTATACTATGTTGCTGCTTTTGTAGTCGAAGTGCTTTGCATTTGCCGACATCACCACTTCGATGCCTATCTTCTGCAGTCTGGTGGCTATCTCGCCGCTCAGTCCGGCTTTGCCGGATCCGTTGAGCACCGCTATCGATTCCGGCATGGATCTTACGAGGTCTAAAAGCTCGTCTTTCTTCATGACCTGCCCGGGCTTTTTCTCGGTTCCGGATGCCTTCCCGTTTCCGTTTTCGTCTGCTGCCGATGAATATGACAGGGAGAGGCCCGCAAAATTGTTTGTGTTCCTGTTTTCCGCTACGTCGCCCGAAATAAGCATCTCGAGCGGAGCGTTGAGGAACTCGTTGGCGGCCTTGGTATCCCCTATCCAGTAGCTGAGGTTGTTTACCGTCGCAGCCTGACCGTGGAGGGTCGAAAAGAATATCCTTTCCCTGCCGAGCTCGTTCTGGGCGAAACCTGCCAGCTGTATGGCCAGAGCCGGAGATATGTCCGTCTTGAAGAGCTTCATCATCTGTGCCGTAAGTTCCGGGATCTTGGGAAGTATCCTGGGATCGTAGACTTTTTTCAGGAGAGCCTTGATGAACTGCTGCTGCCTGTGGACCCTTCCGATGTCCCCGAGCGCGTCCTTCCTGAACCTGACATAATGCAGCGCCGTTTTTCCGTCCATCGTCTGAAGGCCGGGCTGGATGTTGATGTCAAGCTTGCCGGCCCTGTCTACATATCTCATCCTTTTCTCGACGTTTATCTCTACCCCGCCGAGGATGTCCACCACTGCCGGAAAGCTGTTGTAGTCTATCACCACATAGTAAAGGATCGGCTGTCCGAGGTACTTTTCTACGGTAGCCTTGAGAAGGTCCGGCCCTCCGTACGCAAACGCATGGTTGAGCTTCTGGACGCCGTGTCCGGGGATCTGTACCCTCGTGTCCCTGGGAAGGGAGAGTATCCTCATGTTCTTGTCATCGATGTCGACGGTGGCGAAGAGCACCGTGTCGGAGCGCCTTGAACCCTCTACGTCATCCTCTCCCATTATGAGGATGTTGAATCTCCCCTGCTCCTTCAGTTCGGCGTACTGCGCGCTGCCGCTGTCTATAGAACTCTCGATCGCATCGAGTATGTCTGCTGATTTCGTATGAAGTATGGAATAGACCTTGATCCCCGCACCTGCGGCTATTCCCAGTATCGCTATCGCCACGACTGTTAAGATCGATTTATAACGTTTCATCAAAGACATTTACCTCCATGATGGCATCAGATGCTGCTGTACAGGGACTTTTTTCTGATAAAGTGTTCGACGGACGGAGGGACAAGGAACCTTATGCTCCTGTTCATCCTTACTCTCTCCCTCAGCCCCGTACTTGATATCGCAAGAAGCGGGATCTCAAGCGGTATTATTGCTGACCTTAGATCTTCGGGCAGTTCCTGCATCCTGCTGTGAGTATATCCATATCTGCTGACAGCCACAAATTTACACAAGCTCATTATTTCTTCGGGGTTTTTCCATGATACGATGTCGAGCACAGCGTCCAGCCCAGTTATGAAGTAGAATTCCGTGTCCCGGTATTCCGGCATTGATTTGAGCTGTCTCAGCGTGTCTATGGTATAGCTTTTGCCGGTCTTGTCGATCTCTATCCTGGATACCGAAAAATACGGGCAGTCGACTGTCGCAAGTACCGTCATCATATATCTGTCTTCCACGGAAGAGACCCTCTCCCCCGCTTTGTGGGGAGGCTGCCCGGTAGGGACGAAGATCACTTCAGAAAGGCCAAAAGCTGCATGGGCCTCGTCTGCGGCTCTGAGGTGACCGTAGTGTATAGGATCGAAGGTGCCTCCCATGATGCCTATCCTTCTCTGACAGCTGTTAGTCATTATTTTCTGCCTCTTTTTGTCTTAGTCTTCCTCCGGTCCAGCTTCTTCGACCGGATCTTCTTCATCTGTGGTCTCGGGGTCTGAGGGATAATAATCGGGGTAGAAAATGAATTCCTTATGCCCTATCGTGATCTGGTCTCCCTCTTTTGCACCCGCCGCTTCCAGAAGTTCCTCAACTTTGTATTTTCTCATAAGGATGGTGAATCTTGCGACATTTTCCTCCTGGCTGAGGTCATAGCGTTCGACGGCCTTCTCCAGCCTGTGGTGAAGTATCCTGTATCCTCCCCCATGGAGGGATATGATCTGGATCCTGTTCCTGGCCCTCGGAGCCGTCGGGACATCCTCCCGCCTGTCGAGCGCATAGAGCCTGACCTCGCTTCTGGGTCTCGGGTTCTTTTCCGTAAAGTCAATTATATGCTTAACAAGCTCCGGTATGCCATCTTCGGTCAGCGCGCTCACGGCACAGAATTTTATGCCCGCAGAGCTGAAATGCCGGGACAGCCTGTCTACCAGATCGTCCGACTCGTCGAGTTCATCGAGTTTGTTGGCCACCACGAAGTATGGGCGGGTGTCCAGGTCAGGATCGTATGATCTCATCTCGTTCCGGACTGTCTCGAGCTCCCGGAGGAGGGTATCAAAATCACGGCATTCGAGGCTGAGCACGTGGATAAGGAGCCTGCTGCGCGCGATATGCCTCAGGAACTGGATCCCAAGCCCCTTGTTCATGTGGGCGCCTTCGATGAGTCCCGGGATGTCCGCTATCACTATCCTCTCAAACCCGGTCGTCAGTACGCCGAGGTTCGGAGAGAGCGTCGTGAACGGATAGTTCGCGATTTTTGGCTGGGCGTTGGATATCGCCGCAAGTATGCTCGATTTCCCGACGTTAGGAAGACCTACGAGCCCTACGTCGGCTATGAGTTTGAGTTCGAGCCTCAGTTCGGCCTCTTCTCCGAGGTCTCCGTTCTCACAGAACCTCGGGGCCTTTCTCGAAGAGCTTGAAAAATAGCGGTTGCCTCTGCCGCCCCTTCCGCCCCTGGCGGCGAGGAAGCGGTCGCCCGGTTCCACAAGGTCGGCCAGACCTTCGTTCGTGATGGCGTCATAGATGATCGTGCCGCACGGTACATACACGATCGTATCTTCGCCCATGGCTCCGTTCCTTGCGTTGCCTTTGCCGTGGCTTCCGTCGTTGCCCTTTATGTGTCTCTGGTATTCGAGGTCGGCAAGCGTCTGAAGATTGGTGGTAGCCTCAAAAATGATGCTGCCTCCCCTTCCTCCGTTGCCGCCGTCCGGTCCCCCGTTAGGCCTGAACCTTTCGCGGAGGAAACTCATGCACCCGTTTCCTCCCCTTCCTGCCTTCACAGAAAGACGCATTGAATCGATAAATTTCATTTTCTGTTACCCCGTCTCCTAAATTACCCTTAAATACTATAAAAGGGGGCCTGATGCTTAAGGGCCCCCGTGAACATTTAAAAACTTGCTGTCAATTAAAGAACTTCAGGCTCAACAGTTACGAATTTGCGGTCTGCTCTTGTAAGAAAACGGACCTTGCCTGAAGCAAGAGCGAAAAGGGTATGATCGCGGCCGATCCCGACGTTGTTTCCGGGGTGGAACTTAGTGCCGCGCTGGCGCACTATTATGGTCCCTGCGTTGACGAACTGTCCGTCACTGCGCTTCACTCCAAGATATTTCGGCTGACTGTCCCGACCGTTAGTACTGCTTCCTTGACCTTTTTTATGTGCCATAACTCAGTTTCCTCCTCTTTAGGTACTGCCCTAGCCTTTGATACCGTCGATCTGTACAAGGGTGTACTGCTGACGGTGTCCGCGGAATTTACGGTAGTTTTTCTTTCTGCGGTACTTGAAGACGATCACCTTGTCACCTTTGCCGTGCTCAAGGATCTTGCCTGTGACTGCCGCTCCCTCTACATAGGGGGTGCCTATGACAGGTCCGTCATCTTTGCCGAGAAGGATGACCTTGTCAAAAGAGACTTCCGCGCCCTCTTCGGCGTGGATCTTCTCGAGACGGAGTTTGTCCCCTGCCGTCACTCTGTACTGCTTGCCGCCTGTTTCGATCACTGCATACATACTTATTTGTCCTCCCTCCGCTGCGTGTCAGGCAGCCCTAAGGCTTTTACGGCCTGCACCAAGCGTATTCTACAACCTGTGCATTATAGATAAAAATATATGTTTCGTCAATAGATGGTCCGTATCAAGCCGCATCCCGCTTTGTCCCGGTCATGCGGGAGCGTTCCCGCCGCAGCAGGGGTTCAGGAGCGATCTTGCGTGTTCGAGCGCCTCGGGTGAGTTGTCGTCTCCCGCCAGCATCCTGGCGATCTCCTTTTCACGCTCCGTGTCACTGACCTCGGTGACCGTCGTCTCGTTTCCGAACCTTCTTACCAGAAAGTGCTGGTCCGCCATAGAGGCGATGGCTGCCTCATGGGTTATCAGGATCGTCCTGCACCTTTCTGAAAGTTCCCTCAGCTTCTGTCCGGCAAGGAGGGCTGTTTTGCCTCCAAGCCCGGCTTCGACCTCATCGAAGACCAGTGTGCCGGGCAGCTGTTCATCCCCGAGCGAGAGCTGCAGCGCGATCAGTATCCTGCTGAGTTCACCGCCCGAAGCCGTTTTGCCGACGGGCAGCGGGGGCTGTCCGTTCATGCTCATTTTGAACGAGACCGACTCCGCCCCGTTCGAACGGAGTTTGTCCTGTTCCTCTATGTCGACAGAAAAGAACGCATGCTCCATCGCCAGATCGTTCAGGTGAAAGTTCACCCTTGATGCGAGCTCTTCCGCCGCTGCCTTCCTCAGCCTGCGAAGTTCGAGGGCAAGGGGCCTTGTCTTCTTTCTGCTGTCGGCGGCCCTATTTTCAAGCTCTTCAAGCTCCGCATGGCTCTCTTTGAGCCATTCCAGCCCCTCCGATGCTTTGGCGGCGTGTTCGAGGAGCTGTTTGCAGCTGAAGAGATCCAGCGACCGCTTCAGTTTTCTGAGGATCCCGATCTTTTTTTCCAGGCGTTCTTTTGCCTCTTCTATACTGCCTTCCGCAAAGAGTGCGCGCAGCTCGTCCTGGAGCATCGATGCGACCGACTGAGCCGAGATGAGCATCTGTTCGACGCGGTCCTTCCAGAGGTCGGTCTTATCCGGTGAAGCAGCGTATATTTCCCTGCATACCGATTCAAGGTTTTCAATGATGCCGCCGCATGCCGTCCCTCCTGCAAGCTTTTCGTATACCGATGCGAGCGCGGCCTTCCTGTTTTCCTTCGATTCAAGCTCTTTAAGTTCCGCTTCCCATATCCTTTCGCTCTCTTCTTCAAGTTCCAGTGCCTTTATTATCCTTATGGTGCTTTCTGCATTCTGGCAGAAGGCTTCGGTCTCTTCCCGCCGCTTCTTCAGGTTTACGATCATGCGTTCTGTCTCCAGCGTCTCTTCGAAGGCCGACTCAAGCTCTTTTTTGACCGTAAGCAGCGGCTCTCCTCCGCATGAGTCGACAAGATCGAGCTGGACAGAGGGATCAATAAGGCCAAGCTGTGCATACTGGCTCTGGATTACGATCTCTCTTTCCATAGACGAAGAGAGGATGCTCAACGGTACGGGGCTGTTCTGTATCAGGCATCTGCCTTTCCCGTTCCGGCTGAACTGGCGTCTCACTATGAGCGTCCCGTCCTGGGGCTGGTATTCTTCGTCAAGTCCGGGGATCCCGTCGCATGAGACGGTCATAATGACATCGGCGGATTCCTCGAGCGCGTGGATGTAGCTCGTCTGGGCACGTTTTCCGGCTATGAATTCCATGGCGCGCACGAGGCTGCTCTTGCCTGAGCCGCTCTCGCCCGTGATCACTATGAAATTGCCTCTGAAAGAGAGTTCAGCCTCTCTTATGCCGCCTACTCCTCGGACGCGGATATCCTCGATCAAGATCAGTCTCCTCCGTCTGTGATCCCGTTAAAGCCCCAGCGCAGCTTTTCCCTTAGAAGGTCGTAGTAGCTCCTGTCTTTGAGCTGGATTATGTTTATGTGGATATCGGGATCCAGCATGGCCTCAAGGTGGTCGTCCGGGAGCAGTTCATAGCAGAGCTGTCCGTCCTGGGTAAGTATGAGGTTCCTGTTGTCTCCCTTCGGAGTCACATAGGCCCTGTCTGTGCCGCTCAGGACCACAGGCCTCGCGTAAAGCGTATGTGCGCATATCGGAGCCAGCAGCATGCAGGCGACATGTGGCGGGACTATCGGACCGCCGGCCGAGAGGGCATATGCTGTAGATCCTGTCGGGGTGGAGAGTATGAGACCGTCGGCGAGGAACAGCGAGAGGATCTCGTCGCCCACGCGTACCTCAAGGTCTATGACCCTTGCCAGGTTCCCTTTGGAAATAACAAGGTCATTTAGGGCGTGAAGCTCGTATACTACCCTGTCTCCCCTCCAGACCAGTCCTTTTATAAGGTGTCTCTGCTGCAGGGTGTAATTGTTCTCGAGTATCGACGTGATATCCTCTTTTGAGCACTCCGGGTCGCCCGTGGCAAGGAATCCGAGCCTGCCGAGGTTGATCCCGTAAAGCGGTATCGGATGGCCGAAAGTGTATCTCGCGGCACGCAGGAAGGTGCCGTCTCCGCCCAGGATCACGGCGAATTCGACCTCTTCGCGCCATATGTTGTCGGGGGTCTCGGGTACGCTGAGGGCCGAAGCCTCGTGCGGGGGAAGCATAAAGTTGATCCCGCTCTCTCTGCCCCATGCGCAGAGCTTTGTGGCCAGGTTTATGGCTTCAGGTTTCTGGGTATTGAAAAGAAGTCCGACGTTGTTTTTTTTCATGTTTTATCCCCTGCCTTTACTGTTGCCTTTACTGTGCAGCCAAGTGTGCCTCTTTGACCAGTGTATCAAAATTGATGCCGGCATGTTTCAATATTGTATTGGTCTTAAGCCCTAAAAGAAAGAGGAATTCTATATTGCCCTCAGGTCCCCTTATCGGCGAATATGTCGCGTCCGACAGGAACAGTCCCGTCTCACTCTCGATGAAAGCCGCAAGATCCCGGAGAGTCTCCTCGTGGAGCGCGGGGTCGCGGACCACTCCCCTGCCGACCTTTTCCCTTCCTACTTCGAACTGCGGCTTTACAAGGACGATCATCACACCTTCCTCTCTCAGAAGCGCCTCAAGCGGTCTGAGGAGCAGCTTCAGTGATATGAAAGAAGCGTCTGAAACGATGATGTCCGCCTTTTTACCGCCGATCATATCCAAAGTCAGATGACGGGCGTTGGTCCTTTCCATCACCACGACCCTGGCGTCGTTCCTTATCTTCCAGGCAAGCTGTCCGTATCCTACGTCGACAGCGAATACCTTTTCGGCTCCCCTTGAGAGGAGCACATCGGTGAAGCCTCCGGTGGAAGCTCCGATATCTATGCAGGTCTTTCCGGACGGGTCGGTCCCGAACGTGTCCAGTCCTCTTATAAGTTTGTGGGCTCCCCTGCTCACCCATTCTCTTTCTGGAGCGTCAAGCAATATCACGGAATCGACGGGGACCATAGATGCGCTTTTGGTCACAGTTATCCCGTCTACCCTGACCCTGCCCTCTTCTATGTAACTTTGAGCCGCTGTCCTTGACGTGAGCGCCTGTTTCTCCGCGAGGAGCTTGTCCAGCCTTACCAGCTTTTTCTTCATCTCTGTATTTTGATCGCGTCTATTACCGCTTCGGGGGTGAGGCCGCATTCAGCCCACTGCTCCGAGCGTGCTGCGTGGGATATGTACCTGTCAGGTACGGCTATGTTTATCACACGACACCCGGGATGGTCCATTCGAGCGTATTCCGAGACCGCCATGCCGGATCCTCCGTTTAGATAGTTTTCCTCGGCTGTTACGACGACGGAGTGCTCTTTCATTATCTCAGAGAGTCCGTCGAGATCAAGCGGTTTTATGAAGCGAAGGTCGGCCACCGTGGGAACGATGCCCTCACGGATCCTGAGCATCTCTGCGGCATCGAGCATCAGCTCGACGGTGCTTCCTATCCCCACAAGGCATACATCCTTTCCGCGGGCAAGGATCTCCAGTTTTCCCCACTCTGCGGGAACTCTCTCCGTACGGTCCGCTGGCAGGATATTCTTTGGCGCCTTTCCCCTCGGATACCTGACGACCATCGGGATGCCCCTTTCGATCCATCCGTTTACGAAGAACCTGAGATCCGAGGCGTCCCTGGGCGCTGCGATGGTTATGCCGGGCAGGGTCCTGAACCAGGGGACGTCAAGTAGCCCGTGATGGGTCTCCCCGTCCTCTCCGACGAGGCCGGCCCTGTCCACTCCGATTATTACGGGCAGTTTTGAAAGGCATATATCATGCATCAACTGGTCAGCAGCCCTTTGGAGGAAGGTCGAATATATGCAGACAGCCGGTCTCATCCCGCCTGCCGCCATTCCCGCTGCGAAGGTCAGCATGTGCTCTTCCGATATCCCGACGTCGAAGAACCTGTCCGGATACTTTTCCGCGAACCCGTTCAGTTTGGTCCCGTCGGTCATCGCGGCAGTACAGACGACTATGCGCGGGTCATGGGAGGCCGCCTCTGTCAGCGTACCGGACATTATCTCGCTCCACGACGGACGCGACGGCGCAGTGTGGTTCTTTGCCGCATCCAGAGGGGTGTTCGGCCCTATACCGTGGAAGAAGGGCGCGTTGTTCTCCGCTTCGCGGCATCCCTTGCCCTTTTTCGTGAGGACATGGATCAGGACGGGTTCTTTGCAATACCTCGCGAGCCGGAATACCTCCTCCATCTCTTCAATGTCGTGGCCGTTGAAGGGGCCCCAGTAGTTTATCCCCATCTCTTCGAAGATATTTGTCGGCAGGATCAGGGATTTCAATTTGGACTTAATCGTTTTGAGCGCCTCTTCCAGCGCATCCCCGCGCTTTATGGTATGACACTGGTCTTTGATGAAATCTTTCAGCTTGTTGTACGTGGGGCTTACGGAGAGTCGGGCCAGGTGCCCGGCTATCCCCCCTATCCTGGGCCTTATGGACATCTTGTTGTCGTTGAGGACTATGATCACCTTTGTTCCAGTGCTTTCGACGCAGTTGAGGGCTTCGAAGGAGACTCCGTTCAGCAGGGCCCCGTCTCCTATGACCGCGACGACTTCGTGGTTCAGGCCGTTTATGTCCCTCGCCTTTGCGTATCCCATCGCCGCTGATATGGATGTGCTGCTGTGTCCGGTCGTGAAAAAGTCATAGGGGCTCTCGTTCATTCTTGGAAAGCCCGCTATCCCGCCCTTGGTCCTCAGCGTGTGGAAGCGTTCAAGCCTGCCTGTCAGTATTTTGTAGGCATATGACTGATGTCCTACGTCGAAAATTATCTTGTCCCTTTGTGGGTCGAAGGCCCTCAGCAGAGCCACGGTGAGTTCCACCGCACCGAGGGAGGAGGCCAGATGTCCGCCGTTCTTCAGGGTCACCCGAAGTATCGTCTCCCTGATCTCCGAGCTGAGTTTGTTGAGTTCGTCGTATGTAAGGCCTTTAAGGCCTCTGAAATCCTTTATCGATCCAAGCATACTCATGAATTATCTCTCCAGGTACCGATTTTTGCGTCCGGGCGGGGATCCCCCCCCCGGTCCATATCCATGCACGTCTTATATATTAGCACCCAACACCGGATGATGTATGGTTCAGTGAGTCCTTCTCAGCAGGTATCCCGGAAACTCCGACAGGAAATCGTCCCCGGGAAGGATCCTCAGGATGGCTTCCCTGGCAAGTTCTGTCTCTTCACGCGCCATTTCCGCGGCCTTCTCCATGCCGTATACGGTGACATGCGTCGCCTTGTTCTGCTCTGCGTCCTTTCCCGGAGTCTTGCCGAGCTCCTCGGCAGTGCTCGAGACATCAAGGATGTCGTCTATAATCTGGAACGCCGAACCTATGTGGGTGCCGTAATCCCAACAGCAGTCCAGGATCCCCTTATCGTCTGTGGCCAGGGCCGCTCCTGCCGTCACGGAGGCTCTTATCAGAGTGCCTGTCTTGAGTGATGCGATCCTGCGCACGTAGGAAGGGTCTGTCTTTGCCGGTTCCGTGTCCATGTCGAGGACCTGTCCTCCGCACACTCCGGCGGGCCCTATGGCGCTACTGAAGATCTGCATGGCTTTCAACAGCCTGCCCGGAGCTATCCTGTCGCTGTTGCAGAGGGGGTATTCAAGTGAGAGTGCAAGGAGCGCGTCGCCGGCGAGAACGGCAAGGGTCTCACCGAAGACGGCATGGTTCGATGGTTTTCCCCTTCTCATGTCATCATCGTCCATGCACGGGAGATCGTCATGTATCAGCGTGGCGGTATGGAGCATCTCAAAGCCGAGAGCGAGCGGAAGCGCATCGTCCGGCCGGCATCCGAACCTCTCAGCCGCGGCCAGGCAGAGCACGGGACGAAGCCTCTTTCCCCCGGCAAAGAGGGAATAATCCATCGCTTCGCTCAGTTTTTCGGGAACTCCTCTGTTTCTGCGTTCGGTCGATGCTTCAAGATATTTTTCGAATATTTTCCTGTATCTGTCAAACTCGGTCTTTACCATCAGGTCCTGCTCTTTAAGCCCCGGCATGATCAGGCATCCCCTCTGCTCCCGGGTTCAAAAGGAATTTCTCCCTCGTCGGTCAGAAGCGCAACTTTCTGCTTTGCTTCTTCAAGATAAGAACGGCACTCCCTAACCAGGGCGATACCCTTTTCAAATTCAGACAGGGCCTCTTCCAGTGGCAGCGAGTCTCCTTCCAGTCTCCGCAGTATTTTGTCAAGTTCCGTCATCTTTTCGCTGAAATTCAATTTAAATTCCTCCAATAAGATCAGTTGCAAGAAAATCATATACTATGTTACAATGCACAGGTTGGATGTTCCAAGGTATAAGGGGGGAAATAAATATGTCCAAGTTCTGTGATTGCTGCGGCCGCGGACCAGCGACTGGAAATGCCGTCAGCCACTCTAACCGTCACACCAGACGCCGCTGGCTCATTAACCTTCAGAGTGTACGTGTTGACGTAGGCGGCGGAGAGTCGCGCAAACTCCATATATGCACGAAGTGCCTCCGTTCCGGTAAAGTCCAAAGAGCCGTTTAGTAAACGGCTCTTTTTTTTATCCCTGATCTCAGTTCCCGCCTTAATATCCGTTTTGGGCATTGCTGATCATTTCCCTTGCCTCGTCTTCGTCCACGAGGATCTCCCTCGGTTTTGAACCGTCAGCCGGACCTACTATCCCCAGCATCTCCATCATGTCTATCAGGCGCGAAGCCCTTGAAAAACCGATCCTCAGCCTGCGCTGGAGACCGCTTGCGGATGCTATGCCCGTCGACATTACAGTCTCCAGCGCATCCTCAAGCAGGTCGTCGTCAAAAGCGGCACCGTTGTCCATGCCCGAGGGACCGCTTCCCTGCTTGTCTATTTCTATGAAATCAGGCATTCCGAACAGATTTACTATGTAGTCCAGCCAGACGCACAGCACCTGTTCATCGACCCACGGAGACTGGATCCTTATCGGTTTTGGGTGCCTTGTCGAAAGGAAGAGCATATCTCCCTTTCCAAGCAGCTTCTCCGCTCCAGAACAGTCGATTATGGTCCTTGAGTCAACCGAGCTCGGAAGGGTGAATGCCACTCTTGCCGGAATGTTGGCCTTGATGAGCCCCGTGATAACGTTCACAGACGGCCTCTGGGTCGCCAGGATCAGATGGATGCCCGTGGCCCTTGCCATCTGCGCAAGACGGCATATGTATTCCTCGACTTCCTTTGGAGCCGTCATCATAAGGTCGGCAAGCTCATCCACAACGATGACTATGTTCGGCAGTCTGTCCTTCGGGATGACTTTCTTGTTGAAGTTTTCGAGGTTCCTCACCCTTGCCTTTGCGAACATCGTGTAGCGGGACTCCATTTCGCGTATGGCCCAGGCAAGCACGTGCACCGCCTTCTTTGCATCGGTCACAGGTGGCGTGAGGAGGTGCGGCAGCCTGTCGTAGACGGTCATTTCGACCCTCTTGGGATCTACCAGTATCATCCTGAGCTCCTGCGGAGTCCTCATCGAACAGAGCCCGACTATGCATGAATTGATAAATACGCTCTTTCCGGAGCCCGTGGTCCCTGCAACAAGCAGATGCGGCAGATCCTCGAGCCCTATGATCACAGAATCACCGCTCACGGCGACCCCGAAAGGAAGAGGAAGCGTCGTGTCGGTGTCCTGATATGCCGGGTCTGCAATAATGGTCCTGATGGGTATCCCCCTGCGCCTGGGGTTCGGTATCTCGATCCCTACGTAGGGCTTGCCGGGTATCGGAGCCTCGATCCTGAGGCTTGGGACCGCCATGGCGAGCGCTATGTCGTTTGCAAGGACGGCGACCTTGTTGACTTTGATGCCCGGGGCAAGCTGTATCCTGAACTGTATGACCGTGGGCCCTACCAGGATCTCGGCCAGCCTTGCCTCTATGTTGAACTGTCTCAGTGCCTTTATGATCTTTTCTCCCAGAGGCATTGACTTTTCTTCATCCATTTCGCCCTCTCGTGATTCCTCGTTCCCGAATATCTCAAGCGGCGGCGGGAATATCCCTTCTTCTGCCCCATCGAACGATCCGTCGTCAAGGTTAAATTCCGGGTCCTGTATCTCCTCCGAAGAGTACAATGAGTCCTCCGTTTCATGAGGGGCAACTCCGGTCACCGTTACGGGAGGGATGTCCGTTTCGTCCGCGGCAGGTCCGAAATAGTCTGCACCGTCATATTCGGCTATATTGGGAGCGTCGTCGGGCAGTGATCCCTTCTCAGCCCTCTTTTTGTCATCGTCTTTCTTGTTGAAAAAGTTGAATAACGAAGAACCGGGCAGTTTTATATTAGTAAATAATGGGATATCATAGAGCAAAAATGATATATATATTGAAAATGCTCCGGCTATGAACGTGCCGAAGGCCCCGAGCATGGTATATATCCCTGATGCAACAGAGGTGCCGAAAGATCCCGGCGAGAGCCAGAGCGGGTATCCCGCATCGTCGGAAGTCATGGCGTTCAGCCCCAGAAGGAGCGATGCCGTCATAAAGACAAGGAAGGTCCCGATGGACTGTCTCAGCAGGTGGGGGATCTTTCTTGAAAGCAGCCTCGAAAGGCTGAAATAGAGTACGAAGAGGATGGGTATTATCGAGGCTCCGCCAACGGATCTAAGTATGAAAGAAGAGATGTCGCGCCCCAGCATGCCCGTCCACGGAGTATAGAACGCCGCGATCAGATAGACGGAGAGCACTGCAAGGACTATGTGACCGAGCCTTGTACGCGTCCGTTCGGCCGGCTGCCCTGTTTTTGCCCTGGACTGCCGCGGAGACGGTCTCTCTTCCTTTTTGGTCTTCCTTTTGAAGATCATATCAGGCCTCACTGCCTCCCACAGTCATTCCTTCGATCAGCATCGACGGCTGCCCGTCAGTGACCGGGACGCTTTGTCCCGATTTCCCGCACGTCCCCGGATCCATGCACAGATCGCTGCCCAGCGCCGTGATATTTTCAAGCACCGCAGGCCCATTGCCCGTAAGGATCGCTCCCTTTACGGGGTAAGACACTCTGCCCTTTTCAATTATATATGCTTCTGAGACATAAAAGACAAAATCACCAGTAGTTGGGTTTACTTCACCTCCGCCCATCTTCTTCACGAGAAGCCCGCTGTCGGTCATTGCAAGCATCGACCCGAAGTCAGAGGCGCCCGGGGCCAGAAACGTATTGCTCATCCTGGGCACAGGTATGTTCCTGTATGACTGCCTCCTGCCGTTTCCGGTCAGGGGCAGGCCCGCTGTCTTCGCAGACAGGATGTCGGTAAGATACGATCTCAATATCCCGTTTTCGATCAGGACGTTCTTGCGTGCCGGGGTCCCCTCGTCGTCGAATCTGTAGGAACCGTACAGGGAGGGGATCGTCGGGTCATCGATCATCGTGACGGATTCATGCGCGACCTTCTCCCCTATTTTGCCTCTGTAGACCGAGTGGTCTTTTTCTACGATATCTGCTTCAAGGCCGTGTCCGCAGGCTTCATGGATAACAGTGCCCCCCGCCTCGCCCGCCAGGAGCACCTTCATCTTTCCGGCCGGACACGGCTTTGCGTCCAGCATCAGAAGTGCTCTTTTCAATGCGGCAGATGCCACATCTTCCGGGGCCGAACCGGACCAGAAGTCCTTGTGGTCAATGGCCATGCTCCGTCTTTCCGAAGCTGTCTGCAGTACGCCGTCCTTCTCCGCGATGACCATTGCCGAGAAACTGCAGTATGCCCTGGAGTCTTTCGCGCAGGTCCCGTCTGAACGTATGATGAGGACGTTCCTTTTTGATATGTGGTACCTGAAGGCGACCTGCCTGACATATCCGGATCCCTGCCTTATCTTCCGGTCAAGTTCCTTCATGTAGCCAATATCGGGCGGCAGGATCCTTTCTTCCATCGTCAGGACCGGGATGCGGTCGTCTTCCTGCGTACGCGGAAACAAGGTCCCGAAAGCGGAAGACTCGGCCTCAGAAAGTATCCTTGATAAAGCAGAGGGCGATGTTCCGGGGGAATGCGAATAAAAGGTCCTGTCCCCCACTATTATCCTTGCTCCGGATCCGTCGGTGTTCGAAGATGCGAGCTCTTCGATCCTTCCGTCCTCATAGTGAGCCGAGTGTGCGGTCCCGGCCTGTATAAATATATCTGCGTGCAGCGCGCCCTTTTTCTCTGCATCCGCAAGTCTCTGGATCATCGTTTCTATTGCTCTGTCGGTCATTCTGTCTCTCCTGCCGTTTCTCTTATCGCTGTGATCACGATATCAAGCCCCTCGCTTTTCAGGCCTTCGATACACTCTTTCATGTCGCCGAGCAATTCGGCGGGCGTAAATACCGTTACCTCGCCGTTCCTCGCGTCATCTGTCTTCAGAAAACCGAGACCTTCACATGCGTCTATGGTCCAGCTGATATAGTATATATCCTTTTGGGGGACCCTCAGTGATATCTCGCATATCTTAGGCCTCAATCGATCCCCTCCCGCTGTTTTCTCAGATGCTCCTCATATGTCCTGCTGAATATGTGATTGCCCTTCGATGTGGCAAAGAAGAAGAGATAGTCAGTCTTGGCGGGTTCCAGAGAGCTGATCCAGGAATCCTCGGACGGTACGGAGATCGGTCCCGGGGGCAGGCCGTAATTCCTGTAGGTGTTGTACGGAGAGTCTATCTCAAGATCCTTATAGGTAAGGCTCTTCTTTTTGATGCCTACCTCGTCCCAGCAGTACATGACCGTCGCGCACGACTGCAGCGGCATCCGCTTGTTGAGCCTGTTCAGGAATATCCCTGCAAGTATCGGGCGTTCCTCATTGATCCTTGCCTCGCCTTCAACGATGGAGGCAAGGACTCCCCTCTGTGAGGTAAACTTTTTGTCCGCACCCTCGGGAAGGCGCTTCCCCACCCTTTCCATCCAAAGCCCCGATGCCCTTCTTACAGTCTGGGATGCGAGGCTGTTGCCCGGTGCCAGCGAGTAGGTCTCAGGCAGGAGGAAGACTATCCTGTCCTTGGGATCGTCGGGAAGCAGCTCGTGAAGTTCGGCCGGGAAATTGTCTTTTTCTGAAAGCGCTTTCAGCAGCCCGTCGTCGCCCTCGGGAAGTTTCAGGGCTGCGCTCAGCGCGCTGTATCTCGTTCCGGGTATGATCGTCACTGTATGTGCGACAGGGATGGCTGTCTTGAGCTGTTTTGCCACCGATGCCTCGCTGCCCGGGGCAATGAGATAGGTTCCCGGACGGAGCGTCCTGTCTATCTCAAGCCTGACCATCCAATCGATGAGCTTATTTACGTCTTTGACAGCCCCCGCGTCTTTGATAGCCCTGGCGGCCCCACCGGCCGACATCCCGCCTGTGATCGTAACCTCGACCTTTTCTCCCGAAGAGGCGAACATGTCAGGATACTTTGCAGGCATTACGAAACAGAGCAGACAAAAAAGGATCAGGGCTATGGCATGGGGCATCACATCTATTATCTTTCGGCCGTTCAATAAATCCTCTCCTCGTACTTTCAGGCTGTATGCACTTACTGCCAGGCACACGTAGGAATTATACCCGTAATGGCGATAAGGTTAAATAGAGAAAATGCGGGGAAAAGACGGCTGAGCAATAGCTGAGCATTGCTGGGCGGTGGTAAAAAGACAGTGAAGCTGCGACAAATACAGCCGCGTGAAACCGCGACAAAATCTGTCGCGTGAAGCGATGGTGAAGCAATTGTAGGGACAAGGATATGGGGAAATCGCGTCCTGAGGACACGAATTCCCCACAGGACGAAGTCCTGTAAATTCCCCGCAGCCGCAGGCTGTGAAAAACAACACTTGACATTTTTCCTCAACGATAGTATATATGTTAACCATTCAACGGATACACGGGAAAGGAGTGCGGGAAATGAGAGCAATAAAGTTATTCGTCATTGCTGGCATATCGTCATCATCTCTCTCCTCCGGCGCTTCCTCCTCTTGCGGCGGCTCTGGCTGTAATTGCCGGTCCCGAAACGTGTAACCGATGGATAGAGAGTATCTTCAAAATTTCTAGAACATCAGGGCGTTTCAGGGACCGGAAGGAGATCTTCCGGTCCCTTTTTTATTTTCGAAATTATCTATCAACATAATTTAAGGAGGAGAGTGCAATGAATACGAAATATCTGTTGACCCCGGGTCCGGTGGAACTGCCGGCAGAAGTGCTGAGAGCGGGAGCGCGTCCGCTTATAGGACACAGGTGTCCTGCCTTTTCCGAGCTTTTCACCGGTATCGAGAACAAACTTAAGACACTTCTGAAGAGCGAAGGTCCGGTGATCATCCTTCCGTCCTCAGGTACAGGCGCCCTCGAGTGCATGGCTGTGAACTTCCTTGAGAAGGGCGACAGGTTTATTTCCGTGTCATGCGGGGTCTTTGGAAACAGGTTTCGTGAGATCGCACTCAGGACCGGCGCTGAAGGCGTCAATATAGACGTTGAGTTCGGCGATCCTGTGACGCCGGAACTTGTCGCGGAAGCTTTAAAAAAACATCAGGGATGCAAAGTACTGATGCTGACCCACAATGAGACTTCGACCGGCGTGGTCAACCCCATAAAAGAGATCATCGCGGCCATCCCCGAAGAAGAGCGTCCCCTCATACTCGTGGACGGAGTCAGCTCGGTCGGCGCAATGGAATGCTTCCCCCAGGAATGGGGCGTCGATGCGATCGGCACGGCTTCGCAGAAGGGGCTCCTCACGCCTCCCGGACTCGGGCTGCTGTGGCTTTCGGAGAGGGCGTGGAAGGCCCTTGAAGGAAAGGTCTGCCCCAGCTACAGCTACGACCTCAAGCTGCACAGGAAGGATCTCGAAGCCAAATCCCCCGCCAACCCCTTTACTCCCCCGGTCTCACTCTACTATGCGCTCGACGAGGCTCTGGATGAGATCCTGGAAGTCGGTACAGAGACTTGGTTCAGGTCGAGGAGAAAATATGCGGACAGCCTTGCCGCAGGTCTCGAAGCCATGGGTTTCGACCTTCTCGTCAAATTCCCCGAAGCGCGTTCTCCGGGAGTCACCGCCTTTAAATACCCGGGCGGAGATACCGAAGCGGTACGGAAAAAACTTCGTGCGATGGGCATAGAGACTGCCGGAGGCCAGGGAAAACTCAAAGGAGAGCTTATCAGGGTCGCGCATTACAACAACTGGGGATGGCCGGAACTTTGCATCATCCTTGGAGCCCTCTACGGTGCCGCCGATATGGCGGGCAAAGTAAAAGCCGACTTCCTCGCTGAAGCCTGGAACATATGGAACAGGGAGGATCAGTGATCATGGCCGACGTCAACAGGAAATGGAAGGTGCTCGTAGCAGAGAGCGTAGGAGAGGCAGGGCTTCGGATGCTCAGAGAGGCACCCGACATAGAATTGATTGAGGAAGTAGGTATGTCCCGGGAAGATCTGCTCAAAAGGCTGCCGGAAATGGATGCGGTCCTTACCCGGAGCGGGACGAAAATGGATGAGGAGGCGCTGAATGCCGCTGTAAACCTTAAGGTCATCGCGCGTGCGGGCGTCGGGGTCGACAACGTCAACGTCCCTGTAGCCAGCCGCAAGGGCATCGTGGTGATAAACGCACCCACGGGAAATACGCTCGCGGCCGCGGAGCTTACCATGGCCCTTATGCTCGCGCTTGTAAGGAAGGTCCCCCAGGCATTCGGTTCGCTCCGGAACGGAGAATGGGACAGAAAGAGATTTTCAGGCCATCAGCTGAGCGGCAAGAAAGCCCTCGTTCTCGGCCTCGGCAGGATCGGGGCTGCGGTGGCACAGCGCTGCCGGGCATTCGGGATGGATGTCATCGCATATGACCCCTACATGCCCAAAAAAAAGGCCGAATCTCTCGGTATCCCGATGGTGAACGACCTTGCCGGCGCACTTTCCATAGCAGACGTGGTCACGCTCCATATGCCGCTTACTTCGGATACCGCCGGGATGATAGACGAAAAAATGCTGAGGGCCTTCAAGAAGGGCGCATATCTGATCAACTGCGCGAGGGGCGGCCTCGTCGATGAAAAGGCCGCCGCGGAGGCCGTAAGGGAGGGGCGTCTGTCCGGCATAGCGTTCGATGTCTACACATGCGAGCCCCTGACCAAGGACCATCCGTTCCTGGCGAAGGACATCGAGGACAGGATAGTCATCACCCCGCATCTTGGAGCGAGCACCGAAGAGGCCCAGACTGAGGTCGCGAAGATTGCCGCGGAGAACATGATCGCCGCGCTGCGCGGGGAACCCTACGAACATGCGGTAAATCTCCCCTTCCTCGAGCAGAAGCTGAACAAAACGCAGAAAGCATTCCTGCAGCTTTCCAGGAAGATGGGAGTGCTGGGGGCAAAGCTGGCCGAGGTCGAGTGCGGTGCCGTCCACGCATGCCATATCATGCTGAGGGGCGATCTCTTCTGCGAAGAGGAGCCTATGCCCAACAGGCTCTGCGCTTACAGCATCGCGGTGCTCAAAGGCCTCTTCGAAGTGAGCCGCGGCCCGGAAGTCTCGTACATGCTAGCCCCGCTTCTCGCCAAGGACAGCGGGCTTACCGTCGACGAGGGGTTCGGCGAGGCCAGGACGTACAAGAACACCGTGGAGCTTACGCTTGATACGGAAAAGTGCAGCATACACCTTATCGGGACCATCACAGAAGAGGGGCGTATGAGGATAGTCAAGGTAAACGACTACTGGCTCGATTTCGTCCCCAACGGGAAGCTCATACTCTTCCAGAACCACGACAGGCCGGGAGTCATCGGAAAGATCGGCAACATCCTGGGCGAATCGAAGATCAACATCGCAAACTTCGCACTGGGAAGGAAGGACAACAGCGGGCTCGCGCTCGGAGCGCTTGAAGTGGACAGCGATATAGACGAAGAGACGAAGAAAAAGCTTGAGAAGAGCGGGGACATGATCTGGCTGACGATGATCGACTTTACTGAGGCACGGTAAAAGAGCGTACAGTAATATTTTAGGCACACCGGCGGCAGGGAGGGACTGATATACACCTTCCCTGCCGTTTTCGATCGAAATAGACGGTCTCTGATCTTCTTACATTTGTTTGCACTATTGGGAGGGTCTGATATATGATAATCCGGCAAGGCCGAATGGCTGCCGGCAGTTAGGCCGGACGGAGATCAGCTATCCCCGATCGGAGGACAAGGTACATGTGGAGTTATTACTGGCCGATAGGCTTTATCGTTTTCTCAAATATCCTCTATCACATCTGTTCAAAATCTATCTCTGAGGGCGCGGATCCCTATTTTTCGCTGCTTGTGACCTATATCGTGGCGGGAAGCGCATGTCTGGGGCTGTACCTCTTTACCGGACACTTTAAAAATTTCCCCGCGGATATCAGGAGCATCACCTGGAACAGCCTTGTGCTGGGGGCCGCGATAGTATGCCTTGAGATGGGGTTCATTATCATGTACAGGGTCGGATGGAACATCAGCATAGGATCGCTAGTGGCGAACATCTGCCTTGCTGTCGCGCTGGTCCTTGTGGGAGTATTATTCTACAGGGACAGTTTTACCCTGAACAAGGTGATCGGGATGATACTTTGCATCGCAGGCCTGATATTCATCAATAAATAATATTTAGTACTCCGTCAAAACAAAAAGCAGGCCGCCTGGATATATCCGGCGGCCTGCTTTTTTCTTTTCGGGGAAATACTAGCTCAGTGACTTGTCCAGCAGCTCTTCGGTCTTCTTCACGTTCGCCGTGAGCTGCACAAGTGCCTCCTCCATCCTTGCCTTGAAGTCGGCGGAGAAGGTTTCGTCCGTGACGCCGGGAAGGTTTATCTTCACGTTGTAGGCAGCTGCCTTTCCCGCCGCCTCGGAAATGAGAGCGGCGCTTCCGGCATCGCTTATCGTGTTCGGGTTCCCGTCTCTTGCAGCAAGGTAAGCCAGTTCGCTCATCTCGACGCATGCTTCCAGGGTCATTAGCGGGACTTTTGTGGCGAGCTTCGAGGCCTCTGCCATTGCCTTCCTGCGGGCACACTTTTCTTCTTCGGTCGATTTGGGCAGTTTCATGGCAGCCATGAAGGTGTTGAACGACTCGGTATCTTTGTTCATCAGGTCAATGAATTTGAACCTGAGCGATTCGCTTTTGCCGACCACGTCTTCCATAGTCTGCCAGCTGTCTTTGTATTTCTCCTTGCCGATTGTCAGGTTTGCCACCATAGAGACGAGCGCCGATCCGAGGGAAGCGCACAGTGCCGCTACGCTTCCGCCTCCCGGTGCCGGAGAGTCCGAGGCAAGCTCATCGAGAAACGCGCGTATTTCCATCCTCTCAAATTTCATAGGGTCTCCTCCTGCTATCCTTTTACGAGCTTTGTAAGATATTCTTCGTCTGCGATGTAAGGAACTGTGATGTGACCGTCGCTTCTCTTGCGGTTGAACTCAGCCACCGTCGAAAGCGCGTTTTCATTCCTTGCCCATGCTCTTCTCGCGACTCCGCTTATGACGTCCCAGCTGAGCGAAGACCTGATGATGTTGTCGACCCTCTCGCTTCCGTCAAGGACAAGGCCGAAGCCTCCGTTGATCGCTTTGCCGGTCCCGACTCCCCCGCCGTTGTGGAGTGCGACAAGGCTCATTCCCCTTGCGCAGTTTCCGGCGAAGCAGTGGATCGCCATCTCGCCCATCACGTTGCTTCCGTCCTTGATGTTGGAAGTTTCGCGGTAGGGCGAGTCTGTACCGGAGACGTCGTGATGGTCTCTGCCGAGCATTACCGGACCTATCTCCCCGGTACGTACCATCTCGTTGAACTTAAGCGCTATGCGGACCCTTCCCTCTTCATCCTGGTAGAGTATCCTGCACTGTGTGCCGACCACGAGCTTGTTCTTTTCGGCATCCCTGATCCATACCCAGTTGTCGTGATCCTGGAACCTGCGGGTCGGATCGATGCATTCCATAGCGGCGCGGTCGGTCTTCCTGAGGTCCTCGGGATCGCGGCTGAGGCAGCACCAGCGGAACGGTCCGTAGCCGTAGTCGAAGAGGAGCGGTCCCATTATATCTTCCACGTATGACGGGAAGATGAACCCTTCGTACGTATCGACGCCATTCTTTGCGATCTCGGTCACGCCTGCATCGAATACCGCCCTCATGAATGAGTTGCCGTAGTCGAAGAAGTAAGTTCCCTTTGCCGTCAGCGCCTTTATGAGTTCGAAGTGTTTCCTGAGCGTTTTGTCGACCAGCCTGCAGAATTCTTCTTTGTCCTCCGCGAGGAGCCTGGTCCTCTCTTCGAAGGTGATGCCCTGCGGGCAGTAGCCGCCGTCGTAAACGGCATGGCATGATGTCTGGTCGGAGAGCAGTTCGATGTTGATGTCATTGTCGAGAGCGTACTGCAGAAGGTCTACGATGTTGCCCTCGTAGGCTATGGAAAGAGGTTTGCCTGCGTCCATGGCCTCCTTCGCCCAACCGAAAGCCTCAGCGAGGTCTTTGGTCCTCTTGCTCACCCATCCCTGGCTGTATCTTGTTTCGATGCGGGACGGGTCGACCTCTGCGATTATTGCCGCAGCGCCTGCTATCTCCGCTGCCTTAGGCTGAGCTCCGCTCATGCCGCCAAGGCCCGAGGAGACGAAAAGATGGCCCGCAAGCCCCTTGCCTTCCGGCAGGTGGAACCTCTTTCTTCCCGCGTTCAGCAGAGTGTTGTACGTTCCGTGGACGATCCCCTGCGGTCCGATGTACATCCATCCGCCCGCTGTCATCTGTCCGTAGTTCGCGACGCCAAGAGCGGCCGCCCTTGTGAAGTCTTTGGGGTTGTCGAACATGCCTACCATCAGGCCGTTCGTAAGGATGACCCTCGGTGCCGAGGGGTGCGACCTGAAGAGTCCGAGCGGATGTCCGGACTGTACGACGAGTGTCTGGTCGGGCGTCAGGATCTCAAGGTATTTCTTGATAAGACTGTACTGCATCCAGTTCTGGCATACCTGTCCGGTCTCTCCGTATGTGACCAGTTCGTAGGGGTAAAGCGCCACGTCAAAATCGAGATTGTTGTCGATCATGACCTGGAAGGCTTTTCCTTCTATGCACTTGCCCTTGTACTCGTCGATGGGCTTGCCGTACAGGCGTCCCTGAGGTCTGAAACGATAGCCGTATATGCGTCCGTGTTCACGGTATTCCTCGAGGAATTCGGGTGCTATCTCTTTATGGTATTTCTCCGGGATGTAGCGGAGCGCGTTCTTAAGTGCCAGCACCGTCTCTTTTTCGTTCAGTACCTGTCCTCTGTTGGGTGCCCTCCTGATGCCCGGTTCGAATTCTGGCTTGGGAGGAAGTCCATCCGGAAAATCCAGAGCTATCTCAAGTGCTTTTCCTGTCTTAGGATCAAACATATTTGGTCAACTCCGTTTCTTATTTTTTTAACTCTCTCCTGATATTTTTCTTGACTAAGAAAAATATCTGACTATACTAATTGTAACGCAAAGATTTAGGATTGGAAAGTATTAAAGCTGTGAAATATGATAAATATCTAACAGTAAAATGTTTCATCCTAATATCATGATTATAGCACTGCAGGCCTCAGATAACAGCATTATAACAAGAAAAGGGGGATTTTTGAGATGAGCTTGAATACGGTAGTTCTTGATGGAAAATCTCTTACTATCAACGATATCGTCAACGTGGCAAGGAACGGTTACAAGGTAGAGATAGATCCGGGCGCGAAGAAAGCCATAGCGGAATGCGCCGACTCGGTCAAGGAATGGGTCAACGAAGGAAGGGTGGTTTACGGAGTCACGACGGGCTTCGGAGACCTTGCTTCGGTGGTCATCCCCAGGGATCAGAGCCGCCAGCTCCAGGAAAACCTGCTTATGAGCCATGCATGCGGATTCGGCGAAGCCCTGCCAGAGGACTTCGTCCGTGCGATAATGCTTCTCAGGATCAACACTCTCACCAGGGGATACTCGGGGATAAGCCTCAATACCCTCACCCAGCTCGTCAATTATCTGAATCTCGGCATCCATCCCGTGATACCGCGTCAGGGATCTGTCGGCGCGAGCGGAGACCTCTGCCCGCTTTCACATCTCGCCATAACTCTGATCGGTCTCGGCGACGTGGTCTACCAGGGCAAAAAGATGCCTACCAGCGAGGCTCTTAACATGACCGGACTCAAGCCTGTCGACCTTATGCCCAAAGAGGGGCTTGCCCTCAACAACGGCACGACGGTCATGACCGGCATAGCCGCGCTCTGCCTCTATGACGCGAAGAAACTGCTGAAGAACGCAGATATCGCGGCGGCGCTCTCTGCCGAGGCTCTTCACGCAGTACCCTACGCATTCGACAAACGCACACACGACCTCCGTCCGCAGGTGGGACAGAGCATCGTGGCGGAAAACATGAGAAAACTGATAGAGGGCAGCGAGATAATCGAGACATATAAGAAGGACAGGGTCCAGGACGCATACTCGCTCCGCTGCCTCCCCCAGGTTCACGGGGCAAGCAGGGATGCCGTCTCATACGTTGAAAACGTCATCAACATAGAGATAAACTCGGTGACGGACAACCCGATCATCTTCCACCAGGACGGCGAAGCGATCAGCGGAGGCAATTTCCACGGCCAGCCGATCGCGATGGCGATGGATTTCTTCGGGATAGCGGTAGCCGAGCTGGCCAACATATCCGAAAGGCGCATAGCAAGGCTCGTGGACCACAAGCTCTCCGATCTGCCTCCGTTTCTGGTCGCGGAAAGCGGAGTGAACAGCGGCTTTATGATCCCGCAGTACACGGCCGCAGCGATAGTCTCCGAGAACAAAGTGCTCGCCCATCCCTCAGTCGTCGACTCGATCCCGACATCGGCAGGCCAGGAAGACCACGTCTCCATGGGCGGCTACAGCGCAAGGAAAGGGCTGACGATCCTCAACAACGTGAAGAGAGTCATCTCCATAGAGATGCTCAACGCCGCTCAGGGGATCGACTTCAGGGCCCCGCTCAAACCGGGACGCGGTACTTCGGCGGCATATAAAGCGTTCAGGAAAGAGGTCCCCTTCTACGCAAAGGACCAGTACATGCAGCCCCTTATGCTGAAATCCCTTGAACTCGTGGACAATGGCACTATAATTGAAGCCGTGGAGAAAGAGACAGGGGAACTCAGGTAGTCAATCCAGTCAAAAATACACAGGGAGGAATAATTATGGCAATGCAGCTGATCGAATGTGTGCCGAACTTCAGCGAAGGAAGGCGCCCCGAAGTTATCGAAAAGATAGTCGACTGTTTCAAGGGCAAAAAGGGAGTCTACCTTCTTGACCACAGAGCTGATGAAGACCACAACAGGCTGGTCATAAGCCTTGTCGGAGCCCCTGCGCCGATCCAGGATGCCCTGATCGAAGCAGCGAAGGTCGCCCTTGCGAACATAGACATGAATTCGCACCAGGGCGGACATCCGAGGATAGGAGCCGTCGACGTGGTCCCCTTCACACCCATAAAGGGCATCACGATGGAAGAGTGCATAGAACTCGCCCACAACTTCGGTGAACGTTATTTCAAAGAGTGCGGCATACCTGTCTATTTCTACGAAGATGCCGCAAAGAGGCCCGAAAGGAAGCGCCTTGAGGTCATCCGCAAGGGACAGTATGAAGTCCTTAAGGAAGAGGCGAAGACCAAAGAGGAAAGGATGCCCGATGTGGGCGGCCCCGGACTCCATCCCACGGCCGGAGCCACTGTCATAGGTGCACGCAAGTTCCTCGTGGCATTCAACGTAAACCTCGATACGCCCAACGTCGAGATCGCAAAGAAGATAGCGAACACGGTCAGGGCATCTTCGGGCGGCTTCTGCCACGTCAAGGGCATAGGCCTCGCCCTCGAGGAGCGCGGCATCACACAGGTAAGCATGAACCTTGTCGATTACGAAAAGAACTCGCTCTACAGGGTCCTTGAAATGATCAGGATGGAAGCCAGGAGATGGGGAGTCCAGGTCATCGAGACCGAGGTATACGGCATGATCCCCGTCAACGCGATACTTGAAAGCGCTGCTTACTATATGCAGATCAACGACTTCGATCCCGCACAGGTACTGGAACTTCAGCTTCTGGAACTGATGGGAGAGAGGGCGGAATGACAGTAAAACTTTACAGGAACGCCAGAATATTTACCCCTCAGGATCCCGGACACCCCCTCAGAGGCAAAGAACAGGGAAAGATCAGGGAGTACTCCAAGGGAGCCATCCTTGCTGTCAACGGGCTGATCGAGAAGATAGGAGACGAAAGCGAAGTCCTTCACAGCATATCTGCATATGCCGTGAACGAAGAGAGGGATATGGGAGGAGCCTGCGTGATCCCGGGATTCGTGGATCCTCACACCCATCTCTGTTTCGCGAAGAGACGCGAAGACGAGTTCAAGATGAGGCTCGACGGACTCCCCTACCTTGAGATACTTAAGCGCGGAGGCGGGATACTCTCTTCGGTGAACGCCGTAAAGTCTGTGACGGAAGAAGAGCTCTTCTTTGCAACGAAGAAGCTCGCGCTGTCTGCCCTTGCCAAGGGAACGACGACCATCGAGATAAAGAGCGGCTACGGCCTCGACCTTGAGCTCGAACTCAAGATGCTCTCCGTCATAAGCAGGATATCAAGGGAGACCCCGCTTGACGTGGTGCCGACGTTCATGGGCGCGCACGCCGTGCCTGTCGAATACAAAGAGAGGCCGGACGACTTCGTTGACCTCATCATCAACGAGATGCTGCCCAAGGTCAGGGAACAGGGCATCGCCGAGTTCTGCGACATATTCTGCGAAGAGGGAGTCTTCTCTGTCGCGCAGAGCAGAAAGATACTCAATGCGGCGAGGGAGATGGGCTTCGGGCTGAAGATACATGCAGACGAAGTGCATGACCTCGGTGGAGCCGGTCTTGCTGCCGAGCTCGGAGTCAGGTCGGCGGAACACCTTCTCGCCGCAGCCGAGGAAAACCTCCGTGCGATGGGAAGGGCCGGATCGATCGCGGTCCTTCTCCCGGCAACGGCTTACAGCCTCAAAAAGCCCTATGCCAAAGGCAGAGAGATGATAGACTGGGAAGTCCCGGTCGCGCTCGCCACGGACTGCAACCCCGGATCATGCTTCTGCGAGTCGGTCCCTTTCATATTCGGCCTCGGCGTCATGAACATGGATATGACTGTCGAAGAGGCGCTTTCGGCGGCAACGCTCAACGCAGCATATGCCATAAACAGGCAGCACAAGGTAGGAAGCCTGGAGCCCGGAAAGCAGGCAGACTTCCTCGTCCTTGACGGGGAGACGCCGACCACGCTCGCCTACCATGTCGGAAGCACCTCTGTCCTCGAAGTGCACAAGCTGGCTGAAAGAGTGGCATAGACAAATAACAGGCGTATAAAAAAGAGTCAGGCCCGTTTCAGCGGCCTGACTCTTTTTTATTTTGTGATCCGCAGTCGTTCTCAGCAGATAAACATCGAATCTCCGAACGAGAAGAACCTGTATCTCATTTCCACAGCCTCCCTGTAGGCCTCCATGATCAGGTCGTAGCCCGCAAACGCAGACACGAGCATAAGAAGGGTGCTTTTGGGCAGGTGATAGTTCGTTATCAGGGCATCTATGACCCTGAAATCGAATCCGGGCGTTATGAAGAGCCTAGTGTCCAGCCTCCCGGCCCTTACTTCGCCGTAATGCAGGGCAAAGGATTCAAGGGTCCTTACGACGGTGGTCCCGACAGCTATCACCCTGCCTCCCCTTGCCTTTGTTTCCCTTATCTTTGCCGCGGTGTCCTCGGGGACTTCACAGAGCTCGCTGTGCATTATATGCTGTGATATATCCTCTGTTTTGACCGGTCTGAACGTGCCGAGCCCGACCTGCAGGGTAACGAAGGTCTCGTCTGCGCCCATTTCCCTGATCTCTTTCAGAAGCCTGTCAGTGAAATGGAGCCCGGCTGTCGGAGAGGCGACTGAGTTCTCTTTTTCCGGCCTTGAATATACCGTCTGGTAGCGCTCAGGTTCGGCATGAGTCTCTGTAATGTAGTGAGGCAGCGGTGTCGTGCCGTACTTGTGTATGATCGCGAAGGGATCGTCGGAAGGTGAGAAATGTATATACCTTACCCCGTCTTCAAGCCTTTCGCCGACTGTGACCTCCGTATCGTCTCCAAGGATAACGCGGGATCCCTCCTTAAGCTTCCTGCCCGGTCTCACGAGGGCTGTCCACTTCTCGGATCCTGCTGTTGTCGGAGAGAGGAAAAAGATCTCGACCTTCGCCTCGCCGTTTTTTTTGACGCCCGTGACGCGTGCGGGAAGGACCCTCGTGTCGTTGAGGACCAGCAGATCACCCTCCCTGAGGTGATCCTTTATGTCTCTGAATATTTTGTGCTCTCTTATTCCTGAATCCTTATGGAGGACCATCAGCCTTGACGAATCTCTGGGTTCTACGGGATCCTGTGCGATCAGTTCTTTGGGAAGATAGTAATCGTATGTCGAGGTCTTTGAAAAATCATGTCCTGTGCTGTCCAAAATATCCTTCCTCACTGTCCTGTGGTTGTGCCCGGGAAATAATAACCTAGGATCTGGGCGCAGGTCCAGCCCTTTGCCGCCATCGCCTTCGCGCCGTTTTGCGAAAGACCGACACCGTGACCCGATCCCCTTCCGTATATCTTTACAGTCGTGCCCGCCGCCGGAGCCATCGAAAGATTTGGGACATAGCGGATCTCCGGCATCCGGAAGGTATCTTCGCCTGCTGCAGCGCTGTCGTCCGCGGGTGCCCCGGCCGGAAGGTCCGGCATCGGCAGGCGTCCCTCGGCACGGGCTGTCCCCTTCTCTATGTATGAGTCTATGTCGTCCGGTCTGGAGAGTATCTCCATCAGTTCCAGCGTTGTGAATAGCCTTTTCTTCGTCATCCAGATTATCTTTTCTTCCTTGTCCTCCGGCATTCCGGACAGATCGATATTTTCGGGTGTCCCGGTGGAAATCGGCGTCTCTGCGGGCTTTGGTGAAAGCGCAGGGACCGACGGCAGTGATCCGCGCTGTTCGTTTATATAGGGCGACCTTGTGCCGAACTCGAAAAGCGTGCTCTTTACAATCCCGGCTCCTATGATATTCCTGAATTTATACCCTGAAATGACTTTTGTGCCTGAGCTGCCCCTTACCTCCATAGTCAGTACCCTGCCCGTCTCATCCCTTTTGAGCGGTACAAGAGATATGAGTTCCCCGACATAGATACCGCCCGCTTCAAGCTTTGAACGGACCGCTGAGACAGGCAGAGCCGCCTCCCATGTACTGCTGCGTCCGGAATATGCGAAGGGTTCGGCTTTGGGTCTGAGATACGGGATGTCCGCGCCGCCGCCCCATACGTTAGCCGGGGATGTGACCATCCCTCCGCTGTCTGCGTGGTAGTAGACGCTCGCAGGGGCTCCTTTCCATCTCAGGATCAGGCCCGATGTCTCACGTATGGCCCTGTCCGCGGTGCTGTCGTGCGCCGATATTCCCTTGTAGACCTGACAGTGCCAGCTGTCGCAGAGATCGTCCTCGCCGTGTTTGCTGCCAGATACGACTGCAAAGGTGCGCGCAAGGATCACCTGCGCCTTCAGCGCCTCAAACGGAGATCTGGGGTCCATTTCTGCCTTGATCACGCCGCGCAGGTACTCTTCGATATCTATGATATTGGTGACTTTGAACCCGTTGGCTGAGTTTTTGAAGACGAAAGTGCCGTTGTAGAGAGATCCGTTGTAGTTTATCGGACCGTCGGAGGAGATTTTAAGCGGCATCCGGAAGATCTGCCCTCCAGCCGAGATCTCGGTGCCGCTTCTTTTCTCGATCCTGCGGGTCCCGGACAGAACGGCCTCTTTACCGTCGGTGCCGCTAAGCTTCATCCCCCTGCCCGAAACAGACACCCGTGAGATCCCGTTGTCAAGCACGACTGAGATCTCTTTTGTGACAGCGTATGCATCAAAGGGCAAAAGAAGGATAAATAAAAGGCAGATATATAATGCGGGCAGTTTTTTCAATGCTTCCACCTTGAAAAAATATTTAATATCACGGTAAGTATCACGCTTATAAGGAGCATCGTGCCAAACGGCGCGAATACAGTCAGGTTTTTCTTCTGGTATGTGATATCTCCGGGGAGATTTCCGAAAGGGATGTTGAAGCGGCCTGCCAGTAGCAGTACGGATCCTGTCGCGGCCGTCAGAAGACCTATGAAGATGAGCATTTTGCCTATTTGCTGCATTCAGCATCCTCCTCCGATAGAAGCTGCATTTGCTGGTACTGGACAAAACGGGGCGATACGGGAAGGCCCAGGTAGTCCCACGTGTTCCTTGTAGCCTTCCTTCCTCGCGGTGTCCTCTCAATAAGCCCTTTCTGTATCAGGTACGGTTCGTAAATGTCCTCTATGGTCTGGGTATCCTCGTTGAGCGCGGCGGCAAGGGTCGAAAGGCCCACCGGCCCGCCGTCGAAAAGTTCGACGAGCGCGGTCAGGAATTTTCTGTCGCCGTCGTCAAGCCCCTCAGAGTCCACTCCGAGCATGTCAAGCGCATATTTGGACAGATCTCTTTCAACGATCGGGGCTCTTTTGACCTCCGCCACATCTCTGACCCTTCTCAGCAGACGCAGCGCGACCCTCGGAGTGCCGCGTGAACGGAGCCCGATCTCTACAGCTGCGTCATCCGAGATCTTCACTCCAAGCACCTCCGCCCCCCGTTTGACTATGGCGGTGAGTTCGTCGGAAGAATAGAGGTGCAGCTGTTCCACTATGCCGAACCTTGCGCGCAGCGGCGACGTAAGGAGCCCCAGACGGGTCGTTGCGCCTATCAGCGTGAACTTGGGGAGCGAGAGCCTTATGCTTCTTGCGAGAGGTCCCTTCCCCACGATTATTGAGAGAGAAAAATCTTCCATAGCGGGATAGAGTATCTCTTCGATGTGCGCGGACATCCTGTGGATCTCATCGATGAAGAGGACGTCGTTCGGCTGTATGTTGGAGAGTATGGCGGCGAGGTCTCCGGCCCTTTCAAGCGCCGGTCCCGTCGTTACGCGAAGATTCCCCTTCATCTCTTTTGCGATTATCCCTGCAAGGGTCGTCTTTCCGAGACCGGGAGGTCCGTAAAAGAGGGTGTGGTCAAGCGGCTCTGATCTCTGGAGCGAGGCTGTCATGAAGATGGACAGCTTGTCTTTGAGAGCGGTCTGTCCAATAAATTCATCAAGGGCCTGCGGACGGATCGTAGATATTTCGTCCTCCTTGTCGTTCCTGATCCTTTCGATGAGTTTGTCGCCGTTGTCAGTCATTTTATGCCCTCACGTTATCCTTCTTCAGTTCCTGCGAAGCAGGCTGAGCGATGTCTTCAGCAGATCCTCTTCCGTCCATGAGGCATCTGGGCCGGCTTCTGCCCTTGCCCTCGATATCGCACGGACTGCCTCTCCCTGTGTGAAGCCCAGTCCCGTGAGGGCCTCCAATACAAAACTGTCCGAGGCGCGGTCCTTCGACCCCTGCTCACCGACCCCGGCTATCTCGCTGAATTTCTTGGCTATCCTGTTCTTCAGTTCGAAGCAGATCCGTTCCGCCCTCTTGGCTCCGAGTCCAGGGACAGTAAGCATGGCGCTGCTGCCCGAAGCGATCGCTTTGAGTATCTGGTCGGTGTCAAGGTGGCGCAGCAAGGTGACGGCAAGCTTTCCTCCCACTGTTTTGACCTGCAGCAGTTCAAAGAAGAGCAGCCGTTCCCGTTCGTCAGAAAAGCCGAAAAGACTTACCCCCGCGTCGCTTATCTGCATGTATGCGTAGCAGAAAAGTTCTTCCGAGAGTTCCGCCTGTGACATCAGCGACCTTGTCGCGAAGACCTCGAGCCCGAATCCGGCGACCTCCAGTGTGATGCTCTCTTCCCCGATCGAGAGTACTTTGCCTCGAAGCGTATTGATCATTTTTCAGTATCCCTTCAGTATATTCCTGTCGAAAGATGACATTGAAAGACCGGCTATCGCTATGGCGAGGGCATCTGCCGCATCGTCGGGACTCGGGTTCTTCTCAAGCCCCAGCAGGTTGGCGACCATGCCCTGGACCTGCCCCTTCTCCGCCGCACCGTATCCGCATACGGCCAGCTTGACCTCCGACGGCTTGATCTCGTAGGGGTCTATGCCCATCTGCGCGGCGAAGAGGAGTATGACTCCCCTTGCCTGCCAGACCATCTCAGCCGTCGTTATGTTCCTTCCGAAGAAAAGCTTTTCTACGGCTATTATGTCGGGTGGATACTCCGCCGCTCTCTCCTTCAGCTCATCGTAGAGCAACGAGAGCCTTTTTGTGAGAGAGAGCGAAGACGGAGTCCTTATGACTCCGTAGCACTCGCATACCAGTCTGTCTCCGAACTGCGAGACTATCCCGTAGCCCATAGTGCCGAGCCCCGGATCTATGCCCAGGGCTCGCAGACCTTTATGTTCTCTGTTTTCAGCCGTCGATCTCTGCAAGGATCTCGTCCGGGATGTCGAAGTTGGCGTAGACCGCCTGAACGTCGTCGTGTTCCTCGAAACGCTCCACCATCGAGAGCAGTTTTGCCGCATCGGCCTTGTTGGTGATGGAGACGGTGTTCTTCGGGACCATCTCGACTTCTATCGATTCTACGTTGTACCCCGCGTTCTTGAGCGCCTCGGCAACATCCGAGAGGACAGAGGGATCACATGTGATCTCATATCCGTCGTCTTCGGAGGTCACGTCATCGGCTCCGGCTTCGATAGCCGCCATCATTATCTCGTCTTCATCGATCCCGCTGCCCGTTATGCCGATGATCCCTTTTCTCTCGAAGTTCCAAGCTACGCATCCGACTTCGCCGATCGAGCCGCCCGTCTTGGTAAAGAGGGAGCGCATTTCGGGGGCTGTCCTGTTTCTGTTGTCCGTCAGGGCCTGGACCATGATCGCGACTCCGTTTGGTCCGTATCCCTCGTAGAGGATCTCTTCGTATATGACTCCGTCAAGTTCTCCCGTGGCCCTTTTGATCCCTCTTTCGATGTTGTCGACGGGCACGTTGCCCGCCCTTGCTCTCTCTATGGCGACTTTAAGCCTGAAGTTCGAGTTGGGGTCGCCGCCTCCGGCTTTTGCCGCCGCGATAACGTTCTTGACCAGCTTCTGGAAGGCCACGCCCTTCTTTGAATCCTGTGCTGCTTTACGATGCTTTATGTTTGCCCATTTTGAATGTCCTGACAAAAGACTCACCTCATGATCGACTTATTAAGCTCCCTCGGCCGGAAAGGGGCGGTATTTCATATATCCTTCGGTATACTGGCCATTGGCGGGAATTTCCTCTTGTGTTCCGACCTTGCCATTGCGCATTCTATTTTTTCTCTTACGTTATCCTCGGCAACTCCCGTTGCCAGGTAATTGTCCAGCTGTTCGTACGTGATGCCCATCTCGCATTCGTCAGTCTGCCCCTCCCAAAGTCCTGCGGTCGGTGGCCTCTTGATTATGTCCGGCGGGACCCCCAGGTGCAGGGCAAGCGCCCTTACCTCCCCTTTCAGGAGATCTGCCATAGGCAGAAGATCTACCCCTGAGTCGCCGTACTTGGTGAAATATCCGTACATTATCTCGTCCCTGTTCCCGCCTCCGCATACCAGATAACCGTGCTGCTGCGCTATCGCATAGAGCGAGGTCATCCTCAGCCTCGGCTTGATGTTTGCTGCGGGGAGTGCGCAAAGTTCGATCCCGTTGGCCGAAATGGAAGAGACCAGCGTGTCGTAGGCAGGCGACAGGTCTACCTTATATGTCCTGATGCCGAATGCCGCTGCGAGCTGAAGAGCGTATTCTTCGTCAACAGGCTGGCTGTGGCACGGCATAATGACTCCCAGTACATTATCCTTGCCTATCGAACGGCATAAGAGCCCGGTCAGCACTGCGGAGTCTATACCTCCGCTGATGCCCAGCACGGCACCTTTCGCTCCTGTTGCACCAAAATGCTCTTTGATCCACCCGACAAGATATTCTGTGATTTTTGTCGTATCTCTGTAGACAGACATGCGGCAACCCCTCGCTTTGTTATTTGGGATGTCTGTTATGACGCGTTATATTCTAACATAAAGTATGCATCAAGGTGTAAATGCAATACGGACAGAAATAAGCGGAGATCCGAGAAGGACCGGATCTCCGCCTGATATTCCGAATTTCTGAAGTTACTACAGATTGCCTATGCTGGACACCATTACTGCCTTGATGGTGTGCATGCGGTTCTCTGCTTCATCGAACTGTCTGCCGTGGCGTGATTCGAAAACTTCCTCGGTGACTTCGTAGCCCTTTACCGCGGGGAGGCAGTGCAGGAAGATCACGTCATCGTTGCCGGTGGCCTTGATCAGGTCCATGTTGACCTGATAGGGCTGGAGGATAGCCTTTCTCTCCGCGAGCTTCGCTTCCTCGCCCATCGATGCCCATACGTCGGTGTAGATGACGTCTGCGCCTTTTACAGCTGCCTTGGGATCGTCTGTGATCTCGATCGTTGCTCCAGATTCGCAGTCCGCTGCCATCTTTTTGCACTCTTCGACAAGCGCCGGATCCGGGAAGAGCGACTTGGGGGCGCCTATCACAAAGTGCATCCCCATTTTTGCGGCGCCGATCATAAGGGAATTGGCTACATTGTTGCGGCCGTCGCCGACGTATACGAATCTGATCCCCTTCAGGCGTCCGAAGTTTTCGCGGACAGTGAGGAAGTCTGCAAGTACCTGTGTGGGATGGTAGTCATCGGTGAGGCCGTTCCATACCGGGATGCCCGCGTATTTGGCAAGGTCCTCAACGACCTTCTGGCTGAATCCGCGGAATTCGATGCCGTCGAACATGCGGCCGAGCACCCTGGCTGTATCGGCAACGTCTTCCTTGTGTCCGAGCTGGATGTCGTTCTTGCCCAGGTATTCGGGATGCCCTCCCTCGTCTATGGCCGCGACGGTGAAGGCGCAGCGTGTACGGGTCGACGGTTTTTCAAATATCAGCGCGATGTTCTTGCCGGCGAGCAGATTGCCCCTGATACCTGCGCGCTTTTTATTTTTCAGATCCGCTGAGAGATCGAGAAGGTACTCTATCTCCTGCGGGGTGTGGTGCTTGAGTGAGAGCAGATGTCTGTTGCGAAGATTGACGGCCATAAAAACTCCTCCTTGAATTTTTGTTTAATATCAGCGGAGAATATAACTCTGTTTACCTACAAAAAAAATCAGCTATTTTACGGGACCTCTGTTGAGGGGCATCGTCATGCATCTTGGGCCTCCCCTTCCCCTGCCGAGTTCAGGACCGTTAAGTTCCAGGACCTCGATGCCGTTCTCCCTGAGCAGCCTGTTGGACATGAGGTTCCTATTATAAGTGACTACCTTGCCGGGGGCGACCGCCAGCGTATTGCAGCCGTCGTGCCATTGCTCCCTGTCTGTCTCGGCCTGATCTTTGCCCCTCATTTCAATGACTCTGATCGTGTCGAAGCCAAGTTCCTGCGCTATGGCCTCTTTCCAATGGTGACACCGTTTGATGGAGAGGAGCGTCCCGTTGTCGTCGTAGTCCATCTCCCACACCTTCAGCACCTTGATCACGGTCGGGAATATAGTGAAGGCGTCCTTGTCGACCATGGTGAAGACAGTGTCGAGATGCATGCAGTAACGCTCTCTCGGTATCTCGAAGGCAAATATCTTTCTGATCGGTGTATTCAGCGCGAGTTTTTTCCCGATCCTCTGAACGGTCGTCGGGGCAGTTCTTTGGCTGACGCCTATTGCCATTGCATGATCAGAAAGGACAAGAAGGTCTCCTCCCTCTACCTTGTGCGGCCATACCTCATCGGGGGCATCTCCGAAAATGATATTGACCCCCTTGAATCTGGGATGGTAGTTTGTTATGTATTTCCAGTAGAGCGGCTCTCTCCTTCTGACCTCATACGTCATCTGTCCGATGATGATGCCGCATCCGACGGTGATAGCGGGGTCTCTCTGGAAATAGAGGTTGGGGATCGGGTGGATGACGAAATCCCCTCCGTTTTCAACTTTGGAGATAAGACTCAGGGATGATTTGAATAATTTTGATGCCTCTTCTTTGCTGTAGCCGCTGATGAGGTGGGATGCGAGTTCCGCGGAGGGAAGATCCAAAAACATCTCTGACAGCCCTTCTGAGAGGTGCCTGTCCAGACATTCGAGCATAAAAACCGAGTCGATCAATGATTTCCTTACTTCCTTGTCTTCGAGGACATCCGCCAGGCATTCGCTGAAATATAGTACCTCGCATCCCTCTCGTCGGAGAATGTCGGCGAATTCATCGTGTTCCCTCTGGGCCTGCTCGAGCCATATCAGGTCATCGAAGAGCAGGTCGCTCATATTGCTGATGGTAAGCCTGTTGAGTTCATTTCCGGGTCTGTGCAGCATTACCTGTTTAAGCGGTCCGGTTTCAGAAAAAACACAGAATGGTTGATCTTGGCACATTATTACACCCCCCGATAAATTTTTATTGAACGAAACAATGTCCCTTAGGTTAAAAAAACATGGCTCCAAACGGGTATAGGGTAAAAATATGGTGCTAAATATGAGTGTCAGTAAATAAGCTATTCACTGCCAGAAAATTATATCACAAATAAAAATCAACTTAAAGGGGTGACAAGTTCAAATTTATAGTGACATCGATCCAATTTATGATCGATTAGATATCAGAGGCGTCCGATCTCTTCGATGAGGCGCTTCCTGAGGTTTTCGGCGGTATCGTTGCAGACAGGGACACCTTTTCTGAAAAGCACGAATCCGTCGGGAGTCCCTGCGATGCCGAGGTCGGCTCCCGCGGCCTCTCTCGGGCCGTTGACCTCGCAGCCCATGACGGCTATCACAGTTCCGTCCTTTATCTCTTTGGGAAGGAGCGAGGTGACCTCTTCCACGAGCCGCACTACGTCGATCCTTCTGCGACCGCAGGTGGGACAGCTGATGATGCTGCAGCCTTTATGCCTGATCTCCAGCGCGCGGAGTATGCTGTAGCCCACTCTGACCTCGTCTGTGGAGGGACCTGTGAGACTTACACGGATGGTGTCTCCGATCCCCTGGGCAAGCATCAGGGATATCCCGGCCGCACCTTTTACCGCCCCGGGGATCCCGCTCCCGGCCTCTGTGATGCCGATGTGCAGCGGGAAAGGGAATTTCTGTGAAAGGATGGAATTTGCCCGTACCGTTTCCGTTACCGAGCTTGATTTTGCGGAGATGATGATATCTTCAAAAGAGTTGTCGAGTAGGATCCTGAGCTGTTCTTCAACTGCGCATGCGAGGGCGGCGGCCCTGTCTCCGCCTGATTTTTGCATCTGTGCCCTGCTGAGGGAGCCTCCGTTTGCTCCTATCCTGATCACGGCCTTCATATCACGTGCAAGGCGGATGACCTCTTCGGTCCCTTTCTTGTCGCTCATGTTTCCAGGGTTTATACGGATGGAGGCGCAGCCCGATCCGAGGGCGGCAAGGGCAAGCCTGTGGTTGAAGTGGATGTCTGCCATCAGCGGCACAGGCGATCTTTCATTGAGGACCTTCATGTTCGGTGCGAGGGAGAGATCCGGCAGTGATACCCTTATGAGCTCGCATCCTTCAGCTGCAAGCGCCGTGCATTCTTCGGCACAGCCGTATATGTCGGAAAGCGGAGTCTTGATCATGCTCTCGACGCGTACGGGCGAACCGCCGCCTATCGAAAGTCCTTTTATCACGACTGTTTTGCTGCTTCCCATAGGTCTCCTGCCTCTCTATCTTACAAAGAGCCTTATTATGTCTTTTCCGGTGACGAGTATGATGAGGGAGATGAGGATCATGAATCCGCCGTAGTGGATCATGGCCTCCCACTTTTCGGGGACCTTCCTTCCTGTCGCCATCTCTGCCAGTATAAATATGATCCTTCCCCCGTCGAGGGCGGGGAACGGCAGAAGGTTCAGCAGTCCCAGGTGGAGGTTTATCACTCCGAGGAATGCGATAAACGACCATAACCCCTGCTTGAAGGCATCACCGGCCATCACCGCGATCCCTACGGGGCCTACTACATCGGACTGTACTTTCCTTGTGAGGACCATCCAAAGTCCTCTGAGTATATCTGTTCCCATCTTCCATGAATAACCGAGGCTTTTCTGAAGCGCGGTGTGGATGGGAAAGGTCACCCGTCCGGGCTGGACGCCCAGGAGGCGTCCTCCGTGAGCCGGGTCGACGGGGATGTCGATATCCATATCGAAGGTCTCCCCTCCCCTCCCGACGGTGACGCGAAAGCGGTCGCTCTTTGCATCCTTGTCCTGGATCGTCTCCCTTATGTCGGACCATTTACTGAGATCTTTGCCATTTATCGATCTGATGATGTCACCGGGTCTGATGCCTGCGCTGTAGGCCGGTGTTCCCTCCATGACGTTCCCGACCAGCGGCTTTTCAAGATCTATGACACCGTATCCAGTCAGCAGCGCCGCGGTCAGGAGCCATGCCAGGATCAGGTTGACGCCCGCCCCGGAGGCGAGGACGACCAGCCTCTCCCATGGTTTTTTGGATGCGAGCGAGCGCGAATGATCGTATCCCTCCGATATGGGCTCCTCTTTGGAGGAGTCCTCCCCCTCGAGCTTGACGAACCCGCCTACCGGAAAAGCCCTGACCGACCAGAGGGTCTCGCCCTTTTGCCTGCTCCAGAGAGACGGTCCCATGCCAAACGAGAATTCATGTATAAGGACATTCCTCCAGCGGGCCGAGAGGTAATGTCCGCCTTCATGGGAAATTACACATATTGAGATCACTATAAGAAAAGAAACGAGACTTATCAATTTCTATACCTCCAGTTTTTGCACAGCCTCCACGCCGCGGCCTCCCCTTCGCCGACCATGCTTACAGCCTCATCCAGCGATGCGGGAGGTACAGACGAATATCCGGAGAGAGTCTCCTCGATTATTAGCGGGATCGCGGTGAACGGGATCATCCCGTCGATGAACGCCCTGACCGCGGCTTCATCGGCTCCGACGAGCAGGGAGGGATATGCTCCTCCCATCTCTCCTGCCTTGCAGGCTATACCAAAACACGGAAAAAGGGAACCGTCAATTTCCCTAAAGGAAAGATCCCACTTTGCGGGATCTGAGAAGTCAAGACCGGAACCGACCAGATCGACTCTGTCGGGCCAGGCGAGCGCCGCCGCCGCCGGCAGCCGCATATCCGGGGACGAAGCAAGCAGCTTCATGGTCCCGTCGTAAAAGAGGACCACTCCGTGTACCTGTGATCCGGGATGTACGAGCGCGCTGACCTTTTCTGCAGGAAGGTCGAAAAGCTGCATGGCCTCGATGCACTCTATGCCTTTGTTCATAAGAGTAGCGCTGTCGACCGTGATCTTCGGGCCCATTTTCCATACAGGATGCGCGAGGGCCTCTTCGGGCGTTACTTTTTCAAGCATCTCTCGGGTGTAGTTCCTGAAAGGGCCTCCGGATGCGGTAAGCCATATCTTTTGTATCTCGGCCTTGTTCTCTTCCCTGATGCACTGCCATATGGCGCTGTGTTCGCTGTCCACCGGTCTCAGCTGGTCGGTCCGCTTCACGAGCGGCATTACCCACGGACCTGCGACGACGATGCTCTCCTTGTTTGCCAGCGAAACATCCTTGTCCTCCCTGAGGGCGGTCTGAAGGGCCTTTATCGCGGCCACTCCGGACGATGCGAATACTATGTGGTCTATGTCGGGATCCGAAGCGATAAGAGAAAGCGCCTCTGTGCCTGTGAGACAGTTGTATCCTTCGGCTTTGAACGAGGCCGTGCGCGGTTCGGTCAGACAGAGAGTCCTGGCTCTGTGGAGCGAGGCAAGTTCCGTGAGCTTCGCCTCATTGCTTTTTGCAGCCAGAGCGACTACTTCAAACCGCTCCGGGAAGCGTCTGCAGATATCTAAAACTGCCCCGCCTACGCTTCCCGTCGCACCTATGACAGCGACTCTGATCTTTTTTGTACTCAAAGCTTTTAGCCTATCAGCTCAAATATTACGAAGGCCAGGGTCCCGTTTACAAGTATGCTGTCGAACCTGTCCAGAAGTCCGCCGTGTCCCGGGATCAATGAGCCTGTGTCCTTGACCTGCGCTTCCCTCTTCAGAACGGATTCTCCGAGATCGCCGAGCTGTCCCGCGATGCCGCAAAGGAGCCCCATCAGGATGAGCGGGAGCGGCGGAAATGAGAATATGAGGGCCAGGAATCCTCCGCACACCAGACTTGCGGCAGCTCCGCCAAAGAACCCTTCCCAGGTCTTTTTCGGGCTTATCCGCTCGCAGAGCAGGTTCCTCCCGAGACGGCTCCCCACTATGTAGGCCGCCACGTCGCAGCTCCATGTGCAGAAGAAGAGGGTGATCAAAAAGAGCGATCCCAGCTCCCTGGAACGGATGATTATCATGAAGGACCAGGGGAGGATGACATACGCGATGCCGACTATCGTAGCCCCCATATTTTCGAGAGCAAAGCTCTCTCCGCTGACCTGACGGCGCACTATTTCAAGGAAGAGCGCAACGAAGACTATCGCGGAGATCGAGCACAATATTGCGGTAAGGCTCATGTCCGAAGATGCACCGACAAGTATGAAGGCCCCCGAGAGCATTATCAGCCATGGGGAGATGTCGTTTTTTGTGGAAAGAAGCCTGTAGAATTCCCATAGCGAGAGCATGGCGATCACGAATACCACAGTGTTCCAGACATGTCCGCCCATTATTATCCCGCCCAGTATGATAAGTACGATAAAGATGCTGCTGAAAGCCCTCAGTGGCAGATCCGGTATAGATGACAGAAAATTATCATGATTTGCCATATCTTCTTTCCCTCCTGTAGAAGTCTGCTACAGCCATTTCAAGATCTTGTCCGCCGAAGTCAGGCCATAATTTGTCAGTAAAATAATATTCGCTGTAGCTCCCCTGCCAAAGCCAGAAATTGCTCATCCTCAGCTCTCCGCTGGTCCTTATAAGGAGGTCCGGGTCAGGGATGTCCGGCAGGTAAAGATAACTGCGAAAGAGCTCTTCTGTGACGGGCTGCGATACACCGTCTCCGATCATCCTGTTCACGGCGTCCAGTATCTCCTGTCTTCCGCCGTAGTTGAGACACACCACTAGCTGCATCGAATCGTTGTTCCTTGTCTTCTCTTCCGCATCATAAAGTATCTGCCTGATATCCTCGGAAAGGGAGGAGAGGTTTCCCGCGAACCTGACCCTTACGTTTTCCTTTCTGAGTTCCTCAAGCTTAAGTCTCGTGTAGTATTTGAGCAGTCCCATAAGGCCCAGCACTTCGGTCTTTGGCCTGTTCCAGTTCTCGGTCGAAAAGGCGTAAAGCGAGACGCAGGGTATCCCAAGTTTTTTTGCCGCTATGAGGGTCCTCTCGACGGCCTTTACACCCTCCCTGTGCCCTAATATAGTCGGAAGCCCCTTTGCTCTTGCCCAGCGGCGGTTTCCGTCCATTATTATCCCAACGTGCTTAAGTCTGTTCTCTTCCATCTTATTTCTACCCGAATTTGATGTGGCTGATATTTCCTGTCTCCCGGACCATATCCCAGGCTCTTTTGACTTCCCGTATGTCTATCCATGTCAGGTGTTTCGGGCTCCCCTCTTTGGTGGATGCGTTCCTCAGAAGGTAACTTGGGTGGAACATCGGCATTACCGCGATGCCCCGCCAGTTGAACCACATGCCCCTGATCTTGGTTATGCCCTCGTTCGTCTTGAGTATCCATCTCGCGGGTGTGTTTCCGAGCAGTATTATAAGCGCGGGATCTATAAGCATGATCTGTGTCTGCAGATGATGATCGCAGGCTATGGTCTCCTCGGGGGTGGGCACCCTGTTCTCGGGCGGCCTGCACTTCACTATGTTGGTGATGTAGACATCCTTTCTGTCTATCCCTCCCGCAGTGAGTATCTGGGTCAGAAGCTGCCCCGCCCTTCCGACGAAGGGGAGCCCCTGAGCGTCTTCGTCCGCGCCCGGTCCTTCTCCTATGAACATGAGCCTGCTGCGCTCGTTTCCTTCGCCGAAGACCACGTTGGTCCTCGTTGCGGCCAGAGGACAGGCTTTGCATGACAGCGCCGCTTCCCTGGCCTTTTCCCAGAGGACTTTGCGGGCTTTTTCCATCCCTTCGGGCGAGAGGTCAGGGATCCTATTGGGATGTTCCATCAAATCATCACCTCTGTTATTATCACATCTACATTCTTTACGTTGAGTCCGGTAAAATACCTTACGCTCACGGCGGTCCTCTCCTTTACGAGGGTGGCGAGCGAGACGAAGTTCTTTTCGCCGAGGCTTGCAGCTATCTTGATCGTTATCGAAAGGCTCTCTTCGTTCTCCGGGCTTACGCTGACCTCTGTTACTTTCGCGACCTGCGATGTCCTCCCGGCAATGAATGTGACCAGTTCTTCGATAGCCTCGGGCTCTATGTGCACCTCGCCGTAGAAGCTGAAGGGGGGCCTAACTATAGTTTTTTCTCCTTCATGGTTGTCCTTGGACTTCCAGAAGACCCTCAGCTGTCCTACCAGTTTCCCGGCGAAGTTCTTCCTCACAAGGACATGCGAAACGGGTATGACGTGCTTTCCCTTTGTGAATCTCTCTCTGAGCGCCTTGCTTATCTCCTCGGGGGCAGCTATTTCTTCGATCCTTATCACTCTTTGGAACATCGGCAGTTTCAATTTTTTGACTATCCTCATGGCCATGTCGTCAGAGGTAGCGATTATCATCAGGGAGCACGGCGCGGCCTTCGAAAAGAAATCCATGACCTCTTTGCGGTGATCGTCGAACTCGAAGAGGGCCCTTCTTATCGCGCTTATCTGGTTCCTCTCCGATTTTGCGCTCTTTCCGCATACAATGCTTCCCTTGTAGATCACAAGCCCGTCATCGATTATAAAATCTGCATCGACGATGGCTGCCACAGACTGGGCCCTTTGGCTCTTCCCGGTGCCTGCGGCGCCCACGAAAGCATAGGTGGTCACCTGTTTGAGTTTTTCTTCGATAGATTTTTGCTCTTCTTTGCTTACGTCCATAATACCGCCCTCTCAAGGATCATACCGTAAGCTCAATGTCTGCTCCGAGCGATCTCAGTTTGTCGGCGAGCCCTTCATAGCCTCTCCATACGTGGTAGAGGTCGTGTACTGTAGTGACGCCTTCGGCGGCCAGTCCCATCAGGATGAGGGCCGCTCCGGCCCGCAGGTTGGACGCATGGACTTCCGTTCCCGTCAGCTTCGGCACTCCTGTAACTATCGCAGTCGAATCCTGGAGTTCTATCTTTGCACCCATCTTTTTAAATTCGTTGATATGGAGCAGCCTTGAGTCAAAGACGCTCTCGTGTATGACGCTCGTTCCCGAAGCAAGCGAAAGCGCCGCCATCAGCTGCGGCTGCGTATCTGTCGGGAATCCGGGGTAAGGCATAGTCTTCACCGGTATCCCCATAAGCGGTCCTTGGTATGATGCCGTTACCTCGTCAAGCATGATATCTGTCTTTGCTCCCGCCTCTTCAAGCTTGAGCAGTATGGCGTCTATCAGCCCCGAGTCGATCCCCCTGGCCGTTACCGATCCCTTTGTTATTATCCCCGCTATCAGATAGGTCGCGGCCTCTATCCTGTCAGGGATTATCTCAGCTTCCGCGGGGCCTGTCTCCGGTCTGCCGGTGATCCTTATCGTATGGGTCCCGTCGCCCTTGATCGGTATGCCCATAAGCCTGAGTACGTCTGCGAGGTTCACTATCTCGGGCTCCATCGCGGCATTTTCGATATATGTCACACCGTGAGCCAGTGCGGCTGCCATCATGAGGTTCTCTGTAGCGCCGACAGAGGGATAGTCGAGAGTTATCCTCTCTCCCCTGAGCCTGCCTGCCGTGGCATATACCGATCCCTTGTTCAGGTCGATCTCGGCGCCCATCTTCGCAAGTCCCTTCAGATGGAAGTCGATGGGCCTGCTTCCGAGCACGCACCCCCCGGGCAGCGGCAGGATCGCCTTTCCGCATCTCGCGACCAGAGGTCCGAGGACGAGCGATGAGGCCCTCATCTTGCGTACCAGTTCCGCCGGCGCGTCCCAGCTCAGCTCATCGGGGACGTCTATCGTCATAGTGTTGTCTTTGAATTCCACGGTTATTCCGAGATGTCTGAGCAAGTCAGACATAGTATGTATGTCATAAAGGTCGGGCACCTTTTTAAGCGCGAGCCTTTTGCCTTTAAGAAGGATCGAAGCGGCCATGACCGGCAGCGCCGCGTTCTTGGCTCCCTGAACGTCGATCGTTCCGTAAAGAGGGGTCCCTCCCCTGATGATCATCTTATCCTCCAACTAGGGTCACTCCAGTCCAAACCGACAAAAAATTACCTGCCCTGTTTATCAAAATAGTCCTTCAATGCATCCGCGATCTTAACTGCGGCGGTCCCGTCCCCGAAGGGCTGTGATCCGCACTTCTTCTCGATCTCGGCCAGTTTTGTCTCATTTTCAAGCAGTTCAACAGCATTGGAGAATATATTCTCCGTATTGACCCCGACAAGGATCCCGCTCCCGTTCTCGACCGCTTCGGGCCTTTCGGTGACGTCCCTGAGTATCAGCACCGGTTTCTTTATGGCCGAGGCCTCTTCCTGGACTCCTCCGCTGTCGCTGAGTATGAACTTTGAGGCATTCATCGCCCATACGAAGTCGGGATAATCGAGAGGATCGCAGAGTATGACCTTGTCCCTGTTCTCAAGATATTTTCGGATGGTTTCCCTCACAGAGGGGTTCTTGTGCATAGGGACGACCATCCAGAGTTCGGGATGCGCATCCAGGAGCATCGTGAGCGCCGTGCAGATATCCTCGAGCGGCTTTCCCCATGACTCCCTTCTGTGTGCTGTGACAAGAAGGAAGGGGGCGTTTTCCGGAAGCCCGGCAAGATCCCCGCGGGAGGGTCTCGCGGTGCTTTTTACCGTGTAAAAGAGAGCGTCTATGACTGTGTTTCCCGTGACATGTATCATCTCTTCGGGAGTGCCCTCACGAAGAAGGTTTTCCTTTGCAAGTTCCGTGGGGGCAAATGCCCAGGTAGTTATCCTGTCTGCAAGGACCCTGTTCATCTCCTCCGGGAAGGGCAGATGCATATTTCCGCTCCTGAGTCCCGCTTCGACGTGTCCGACAGGGATCTTTCTGTAAAAGGCCGCAAGGGCTGACGCAAAGGTCGTTGTTGTATCTCCGTGGACCAGCACAGCCAAAGGACAGACAGAATCAAAGTACTTCCCCGCGCCTGTCAGGACCGAAGCCGTGATGTGGTCAAGGGACTGCTTCTCTTTCATTATGTGAAGATTGATGTCAGCCGTGAGGCTGAAATGGCCGAGGGCCTGATCCAGCATCGCTGCATGCTGTCCCGTGGCCAATATTTTTACGTCAAAGAATCCCTGATCGCGAAGGGCGATCACCACAGGCGCCATCTTTATCGCCTCGGGCCTTGTCCCTACAACACAGACCACAGTTTTGCCTGTCATCGATACATCCTCCCAAAATCAACTCTATGTCCCGACTGTGCCGGATCCAGCATCACAGACAGCGGTGGGAGCTACAGCGCTCCAAGGAGCCGGATCCCGGCGATCGCGAGCGCAAGATGGCCCGATCCCATGATCACAAGCGTCTGAAGTTTGGTGAATCCCCTGTCGAGAAGCCTGTGATGAGTGTGTCCCCTGTCCGGCAGGAACGGAGATTTTTTAGTCAGGATACGTCTGGTCATTGCGACAAGCGTATCTATGACCGGTACCCCCCCGATCAGGAGAAGGACTGCGGTGATGCCTAAAAATCCTTTCCCGAAAAGGTCCGGGAATATACTCCATGCGAGATGAGATGAGCATATATATCCCAGAAGGGTGCTCCCCCCGTCCCCAAGAAATGTCCTCGGCTGCGGGAAATTCCACAGCAGGACACCAAAGACCAGTCCGGCCACGGGCATCCATACTGACGGGTTCCCTGCAAACAGGGCGGCAACGACGGAAGTTATCAGCGTCATCGTCAGACACAGTCCGTCCATGCCGTCGATAAGGTTATATGCGTTCGTGGTCCCGGTGATCCAGAATATCAGCAGAAGTCTCTGCCAAAGCGGTATCGGAAGCGTATAGGAGACCCACGCAGCGGCGGAAAGATGGAAAAAAAGCCGCAGCAGAGGCGGCAAAGGATGCATGTCATCCATATACCCGACAATGAATACGACTGTCGCGCCCGTTGCTATGTAAGGCACCTCTACGCCGGGATTACCCACGAAAAGCGCCCAGAGCAGATAACCGCTCCACAGGACTATCCCGGCGCCGCGCGGCATGATGCTGCGGTGTTTTTTTCTGCCGCCGGGAACGTCCAGCAACCTGAACTTCTGTGAAAGCCCGATCGAGACCGGTGTCGCGATCAGGCCCCACAAAAACGTCACCAGTGTGAAAAGGTATATGGAGAACACGTTATCCGCCCAGATCTTCCGTCATCTATTTTGTGCCGAATAGCCTGTCTCCCGCGTCACCGAGTCCGGGCACTATATAGCCGTGATCATTGAGGTGGCTGTCCACTGCAGCGGTATAGATATCCACGTCGGGATGCTCCTCGTGGAATCTGGCGATGCCTTCCGGAGCGGAAAGCAGCGAAACGAGTGAGATCCTCTTCCCGCCGTATCCCTTTATGTGAGCGACTGCCGCCGCCGCGGATCCGCCCGTCGCAAGCATGGGATCCACAACATAAATATCCCTTTCAGAAATGTCTTTGGGCAGTTTGCAGTAATAGTCTACAGGCATCAGTGTCTCTGGATCTCTGTAAAGTCCAATATGTCCGACCTTGGCGTTGGGGATCAGCTTAAGGATGCCTTCCACCATGCCGAGTCCGGCCCTGAGTACCGGGACTATTGCGAGTTTTTTGCCTGAGAGGGTGAATGCCCTTGCCTTTGCCACGGGAGTTTCTATCTCGATCTCCTCGAGCGACAGATGTCTGGTTATCTCGTATACCATGAGGCCCGCCACTTCCTGGACAAGCTCCCTGAAATCCTTTGAGGACGTGTTTTTGTCCCTCATCAGTCCGAGCTTGTGCCTCACAAGCGGGTGTTCGATCACTACGGTCCTTCCCCCCGCGGTGTTCGCCGAGCATGCGGCGTTCACTGCCTCGGAAGAATGTTTCCTTTCGAATTCCCTTATTTTCTCAACACGGATCGCATGTCTTCCGCCCTCGAACTCCTCACACAGCCACGTGTCGACGATCTCTTTTGCCAGTCCCGAACCTGTGACCCTGCTTCCGATGACGAGAACGTTCGCATCGTTGTGTCTGCGGCTCAGTGCGGCGGTAAAGTGGTCGTGGCACAGCGCGGCCCTGATGCCTGCTACCTTGTTCGCCGTGATGCTCATCCCGATGCCGGTACCGCAGAAAAGTATCCCGCGGTCGGCCTTGTGGTTTGCGACAGCCTCGGCAGCCCTGAATCCGCAGTCGGGATAGTCCACGCTCAGATCTCCCGAGGAGGTCCCGCAGTCTGTTACCTCATGCCCTGCGCAAAGAAGGTGCTGTTTTATCTCTTCCTTAAGTCCGTATCCCGCATGGTCAGCTCCAAGTGCTATTTTCATTTATGATCCTCCCGCGAATAAGGTTTGGTGTAAATTATGCCGCATCAAAAGGGCATTATTTGATGATCTGTGAGATCATCTCGCTAGCCAGGGTGTATGGATCGGTCTTTCTTGCTGCAAGATCTTCAAGCACACCGGCATCTTTGCGCTTTTTCCACACTTTTTCCGTCAATGCGGAGATCTCGCCCCTCAATATGGCCTCGACCTCCATCTCAAGCTGCAGGAAACGTCTCCTTTTGCCCTCATCCGTAGTCTTGAGGTAGTTCCAGTGGTCATGGAGTATCTTTCTGACCTCATCCACCCCGGTATTGTTCTGGGATGAAACGAGGGTCACCGGGGGCACCCAGTCCCTCTCCTTCAGCATCTTGAGCATGACCTGGACGTCTGCGGCGACTTTGTCCGCTCCTTCCCTGTCTGCCTTGTTCACGACAAAGGTATCGGCGATCTCCATTATACCTGCCTTCATTATCTGTACGTCGTCTCCCATTCCGGGGACGAGGACCAGGACGACCGTGTCTGCGATCTTGATGATATCGACCTCCGACTGCCCCACTCCGACAGTCTCTATAAGGACGACATCGAAGCCGCAGGCGTCGAGTATGAGAGAGGCTTCGTGCGTGGACCTGCTCACTCCGCCGAGATGTCCTCTGGATCCCATGCTCCTTATGAAGACGTTTTCATTGAGCGCGTGTCCCTGCATCCTGAGCCTGTCGCCAAGTATCGCTCCCCCGGTAAATGGGCTTGAGGGGTCGATCGCGATCACGCCGACCCTTAGGCCTTCAGCCTGGAACTGTTCGATAAGCCTGTCTACAAAGGTGCTCTTGCCTGCGCCGGGACTGCCTGTTATCCCTATGATCATAGCCTTTCCCGTGCGAGGATATACCTTTTTCATTATCTCTTTCGCCGACGGGCTGTCAGCCTCGACAAGACTTATCAGGCGGCCTATCGATCTCGGGTCACCGTTGAACGCGTTATTCAGAAGCTTCTCCATAAATCAACTCTCCTAACTGTTTATTAAAACCGTACCGTTTTCTTCATCGTCATGTCCGCCGGGTTGTCCGGATAAATATCTTACTTGAAGAGGATGTTTATACCGGCGAAACAGTAAAATCCCAGACCGATCGACCCCGCAAAGAGAAAACCGAGAAGCACCCTGAGGTAGAGAACGAAAATGGGACTTCCGGGCCATTTGCCGGACTGGATATTGACCACCATCCGGGCGACGATAAGTGATGCCCCAAAAAGAGCAAGCGCCACCAGTGCCTGGAGGTTGACAGGTGGTATGTTTCTGAAAAATTCCATCAAATCAAATACATCCTTTCGGTCAGGGATAATTCTGCAAAAAAATAGAGAGGATTATCTCCTCTCTAGATAATAACTCTTATCGGCCCGAATGTCATTTGTTATTTCATCATATTGCCGAGAGGATCGAACCGCCTGAGTTCTTTTCCTCGTGTATCTGTCTCAGGACAGCGACGCATACTTCGAGCGCCCTCTTGCCGTCCTTTATGCCCACCATAGGCTGCCGTCCCTCTCTGACGCAGGATACGAAGTGTTGGAGCTCCATCTTGAGCGGCTCGGTCTTTGGAAATACGGGATGTTCCATGACCTCCACAAGGTTTCCGCCGCTCTGGCGCACGCAACGCTGGACCGAAATGTCCTGTGTCTCGTAGTTTACGGTGATGTACCTCTCAGCCTCTGTTATCTCCATCTGGCGTATCCTCTTCTCGGAGACCCTGCTGACGAGGATCTGAGCCATTGCCCCGTTTGCGAAGGTGAGCTGAGCGGAGGCGATGTCTTCGTGGTCCGTCCTTATGCACCGGCCTATCGCGGAGATGGATACCAGTTCCGAATTGATCATCGAAAGGATGATGTCTACGTCGTGGATCATCAGGTCCAGCACGACACCTACGTCGCTTATGCGCGGCGAGAACGGTCCCATCCTGTGTGTCTGGATGAAGTAAGGATCGTTTATGAACTCCCTGACATGCTGCACGGCGCTGTTGAATCTTTCGATGTGTCCTACCTGAAGGATAAGGTCGTTTTTCACGGCCAGGTTAAGAAGCTGTTCCGCTTCGTCAACGCTTGAGGTGACAGGTTTTTCTATCAGGACATGGATACCGTTTTCCATCGCGATCTTTGCAACTTCGAAATGGTAGCTGGTGGGGACTACTATGCTCAGTGCGTCGGGACGTGTCTGTTTGATGAAGGCCTCTATCGTGCTGTAAGGTATTACTCCCAGCGGGCCGGCTACTGAATGGGCCCTCTCTTCGTTTATGTCGACCACCCCTACGAGCTGTGCCCCCAGGATCTCTGTATATACTCTGGCGTGATGCATGCCCAGATGGCCGACGCCTATCACTCCGACTTTTATGTTGTCCATTCCATGTTCACCTCATGCGGAATTTGATCGGTACTCTAAACTTTAATTATTCTCACAGATCATGCCTCTTTTGTGGTATTGCCTCCAAGAAGAAATATCCTGGATCTCTCGTCGCCGGCACGGAATGAATAATAAAAGTCGTTGTCACAGTATGTGCAGTCTCCGACCGCAAAGATATTATCATAAGGGAGGCCGCATTGCATCAGCTGACTTCTTATTTCTCCGCTTATGTCAAAATGTATCATTCCGTTTTTTTCAAAGTGATTAGCGGGAGAATAGATCTTCAGTGCATTGATCGTCGAGGGATCGTCCTTTTTTCTCGAATAGCACTCTTTGCATATGCAGGGTCCTGTCCATCCGTAGGTCCTCTTCCCCATCGCTTCGCCATACCAGCCCGAAATGGATGAAAGGGCGCTGCGGACGATGTTCTTCGCTGTCCCTGCGAAACCTGAGTGCAGCATCAGCATCCAGGGCACGGGAGAGTCTGAGGCTATGACGACCGGGCAGCAGTCCGCAAACCTGAGGCTGGCTAAAGAATCCGATCCGGGAACGATCATAACGCCGTCTGCTTCCGGTCTCAGAGGAAGAGCGAAAGATGAATCCGCTGGGATGACATGAGTCCCGTGCACCTGATGCGGGGCAACTAATTTAATGTTATTAAAATTAGAGGACAATGAGCGCCATATAAGTTCGGGGTCCCCTCCCGCGCGGTCCATAAGCTCCCCTCTGCAGTACATCCGGGCGAAAAAATGGCGGTCAAGCCCATCCGGGAATACGAGCCGGAGTTCTTTCTGTCCCTCGTTGTCGATGGATTCAAAGCCCTTATATCTCATTCTGATGTTCCTTTACATATCCGCCCAGAAAAAGGCTTCCGCAGCATATAGTGTCAGATCCGGACGCGACGCTCTCTCTGACTGCTTCTGTCGGCGAGCTCCACTCTCCCGCACAGTCGATACCCTTCTCCTCCGCCATTTCAAGCAGTTCGTCTGCGGGCAGGCTGCGTTCCATGCCAGGGACCTCTGTGCAGTAAAGCTTTGCGCCCGTACCTCTTATGATATCAAGGCTCTCCGTTATGTCCTTGTCCCTCATCATCGCAAGTACGATGTTGAAAGGCTTGTCGGCGTAGATCATCCCGGTGTTTTCGGCAAGCCTCCTGAGCGCGTGGGGATTGTGCGCGCCGTCAACTATGACAAGAGGCGGATCCATCTTTATTATCTCGAACCGTCCGGGCCATTTAACGGATACGACCCCGTTATAAAGCGTCTGGTAGGTGATATTTTCAAATATGTTATGGTATGTGGCCTTGAGCGCACTTGCCGCGGCAAGGGCAAGTGCGGTGTTTTCTGTCTGGTGGGTCCCAATAAGCGGCGTGTGATAGTCGGCATGAAAACACTCCGACTCGACATAAAGATCCGTGCCGCGAAAGGATACCTGAACTGTACCGTAGCCGCAAAGCCTTCTCAAGACCTGGGCCGGGGTATTTTTTTTGAATGCCGTATCAAAAAAGATTGTCTCGACCTCTCCGTCTCCGCCGGAGAATATCGCGGGGACGCAGGGCCTCATGACCGCGAATTTCTCCTTCGCGACAGAGGCAAGAGTGCTGCCGAGGTATTCGGAATGGTCTATTCCGATGGGCGTTATCAGAGTGAGTATCACATCAGACAGTATGTTGGTTGCGTCGAGCCTGCCTCCGAGGCCGGCCTCCACCACCGCGATGTCGACTGCCTCGTCTGCGATGATCATAAAGGCTGCGGCCGTAATAAGTTCGAAGTATGTCGGAGGGTCCTCTTTGAGTCTTTTTGAACTGTCCAGTGCGGTTTTGATGACTGAGAGAACATCTTCCCACTTATGCGGGGGTACTTCCTCCCCTCCTATCTGAAGCCTTTCGCCGAAAGATACGAGGTGGGGGCTGGTGTAGAGAGCCGTACGGCAGCCCGACTCCTTCAGTATCGAAGCCAGAGTCGAAGCCGTCGAGCCCTTTCCGTTCGTGCCGACGACGTGTACGGCTTTGAATTTTCTTTCCGGGCCGCCGAGGAGCATCAGCAAATGAGAAAGCCTGGCAAGTCCGGGCCTAATGCCCGGGCTTGCCAGACTCTGAAGTTCTGTCTCTATATCATGGAATTTTAACGCATCGTCCATATCAGTTTTTGAGGCTTGAAAGGTTTTCTTTTATCCTTTCCCTCTTTGTCTCGTTGTCCGCGAGGGTCTCCTTCTCCTTCCGGATGACCTCTTCGGGCGCGCGCTCGATGAACTGCGGATTGGCCAGCTTGGCCTTACCTTTCTCGATGTCCTTTTCGATCTTTGAAAGGTCGTTGTTGAGGCGCTGTATCTCCTTGTCGACGTCGAGCAGGTCGCCTACGGGCAGATATATCTGTACGTCGTCGAGCACTGAGGCGAGGCTCTTCTGAGGCTTATCGGCCGAGCTGTCCATGATCTCGAGCTTTTCTGCCTTTGTGAGGAGTTTTATCAGAGCTTCAGATGACCTTATCAGGGCAAGCTTTTCGTCGTTGTGGACCGACAGTACCGCCCTTGGTATCTGCTGCTGCGGTGCTATCCGCGCCTCGGCCCTGAGGTTCCTGACCGATCGGATGACTTCACGGACAAGATCCATATCCCTTATCACGGCCTCATCGATCTTTTCGAGCCTTGGAGCGGGCCATTCGGTGCGCTCGATGATCTCTTTGCCGAACGGGAATGCATGCCACAGTTCTTCTGTCACGAACGGAATGAACGGATGCAGCAGCTTGAGGACGTCCTCGAATACCGCGAGAAGCACTGCCTGAGTGGTCTTTCTTCTGGCCTCTCCCTCTTCGCCTCTGAGCGCGGGTTTCGAAAGTTCAAGGTACCAGTCGCACAGTTCTCCCCATACGAAATCATACATGAGCCTGGCCGCTTCTCCGAAGAAATAGCCGTCAAGGAGACGTTTCATCTCCGCGGAGACCTGTGAGATCCTGTTCAATATCCACTTGTCGTGCAGGCTGAGCTCATTTTCGTCCCACTCCATCCCGTCCGTGGCATCCTCAAGGTTCATCAGCGCGAAACGGCTTGCGTTCCACAGCTTGTTCATGAAGAGCCTGTAGGTGGCTATCCTCTCGGTCGAGAGGAAAATATCGCGTCCCTGTACCGTAAGTGCGGCAAGGGTGAACCTGAGCGCATCGGCTCCGTACTCGTCGATTATTGTCAGGGGATCTATTACATTGCCCTTTGACTTGCTCATCTTCTGTCCCTTTTCGTCTCTGACGAGGGCGTGGATGTAGACATCGTGGAACGGGACTTCACCCTTCATGCCGTGAAGGCCGAACATTATCATCCTTGCAACCCAGAAGAAGATGATGTCAAACCCGGTCACGAGGACTGATGTGGGATAGAATTTTTTGAGAAGCTCCGTCTCTTCCGGCCAGCCCATCGTCGAGAAGGGCCAAAGCGCGCTTGAGAACCATGTGTCAAGGACGTCCTCTTCCTGCCTCAGTTCGGTGTTTCCGCACTTTGGGCATGCTGAGGGCGTTTCGGTATCGACTATTACCTCGCCGCACTTGTCGCAGTACCAGGCGGGTATCCTGTGTCCCCACCAAAGCTGTCTGGAGATGCACCAGTCCCTGATATTCTCCATCCACTGATAGTAGACACCGGTCCACTGATCCGGAACGAAGCGTATCTTGCCTGCTTTGACAGATTCCACGCCCGCGTCTGCGAGGGGTTTGGTCCTCACGAACCACTGTTCGGAGAGGTACGGTTCTATGACTGTATGGCAGCGGTGGCATTCACCCACGGAGTGCCTTATGTCCTCGGTCTTTATGAGGGAGCCGTCCGCTTCGAGGTCGGCGACGATGGCTTTTCTTGCCTCAAAGCGGTCCATTCCCGCATATTTGCCGGACGCCTCTCCGCACATGATGCCGTTGTCGTCGATCACCTGTATCTGTTCGAGCCCGTGCCTCTGTCCGACCAGGAAGTCGTTGGGGTCGTGGGCCGGCGTTATCTTGACGCATCCCGAACCGAACTCGGGGTCTACCATGTTGTCCTCGATGACCGGTATCACCCTGCCGACTATAGGCACTATGACCTTTTTGCCTATAAGGTGGCGGTTCTTCTCGTCTCTCGGATGGATCGCTATGGCTGTATCTCCCAGGATGGTCTCCGGGCGGGTCGTCATTACCCTCAGGTCGCCGCTGCCGTCGGCAAATTTATAAGCTACTTCATAGAATTTGCCTTCCGTCTCCTGGTGCTCTACCTCGAGGTCTGAAAGGGCCGTGTGGCATCTCGGACACCAGTTGATGAGGTATTTGCCCCTGTAGATCAGCCCTTTATTATAAAGATCGACAAAGATCTTCCTGACAGCGACAGAGAGCCCCTCGTCCATCGTGAAGCGTTCCCTGTCCCAGTCGCATGAAGCCCCAAGTTTTTTGAGCTGACGGATTATCGTGCTCCCGTACTCGTTTTTCCACTCCCACACCCTGGATACGAACTTCTCACGGCCCAGGTCGTGGCGTGATATGCCCTCTTTGGCGAGAGAACGCTCGACCACGTTCTGCGTCGCTATTCCGGCATGGTCTGTGCCGGGAAGCCAGAGGACCTCGAAGCCCTGCATCCTCTTAGACCTGCAGAGTATATCCTGCAGAGTGTTGTCCAGTGCGTGGCCGACATGCAGAGAACCCGTTACGTTAGGCGGCGGGATGACTATTGAATACTTCGGCTTCGGAGATGCCGGATCGGCCTTGAACAGCCCTTCTTCCACCCATTTCATGTACCATTTGTCTTCGATCGGTCCTGGTTCGTATCCCTTGCCCAACACTGTCTTTTCGGATTCCATCCGCTTTTCCTCCTCGATGGATACGCCTGGTGGCAGTATCCGGATCTATTTGCCCATCCCGTCAGACCGGCCGTTCCGGTTCCACGGGTATACAGGTCATTTGCCCTTTTTTGCTTCCTGGATGTCCAGTTTTGTGATCTCTTTCAGGATATTTTTGATGCCCTCCCTCAGGACTGCCATCTCCTTGTCGTTAGTGCCCGAAGTCATGAACGGAGGCAGTATCGAATCAAGTCCGGCTCTCATGTACTGCTGGTAGAGGCCCTTCCGCCTCCCGGGTGATATTTTATCCGCTTTGGTGAAAACCACAAGTCTTGGCATGTCCATCTGATCGAGCCATGCTGTAAGTTCGTTGTCGTTCGCAAGCGGACCGTGCCTGAAATCCATCAGATGGATGACGAATCTGATCGGCCTGTCTGAATCAAAATAGTCGTCGATCAGCCTCCACCATGTCCTGCGTTCGTCCATCCCCCTGGCAGCATAGCCGTAGCCGGGGATGTCCACCAGCGTGAATTCTTCGCTGCCGGCCGAGACATCGTAAAAGTTTATGCTTCTTGTTTTTCCAGGTTTGGAGCTGACCTTGGCTATATTTCTTTCAAGAAGGGCGTTAATGAGCGTCGACTTGCCGACGTTGGACCGTCCCACAAAGACGATCTCATCCTTTCTTGGCTCCGGTATCTGCTGTTTTGTGAACGCGGTGCAGTAAAGCTCTGATTTCCATGTCGCCATCTTCTTATCCCCTATTTCAATGCCAGCTGGAAGACGGTCGACATCTTTGACACATAGTGTATCTTCATGCCGGACTTTATCCAGTCGCTGAGTTCCTCTACGTCCGGTCTGTTGTCTTCGGGCAGTATCAGTTTTTTTATACCGTGTCTTTTTGCAGCAAGTATCTTTTCTCTTATCCCGCCGATGGGCAGCACATTGCCGTGGAGGGTCATCTCTCCGGTCATCGCATAGGAGGCGTCCACTTTTCTGCCCGTCAGTGCAGAACAGAGCGAAAGGGCGAGAGTTATCCCCGCTGACGGTCCGTCTTTGGGCACGGCGCCCTCCGGAACGTGGATGTGTATGTCCTTCTTCTTCCAGTCGATGTTTTCTATGCCGAAGGCCTCCGCGTTGGACCTGAGATAGGCAAGCGCTGTCTGCGCTGATTCCTGCATGATGTCCCCCAGGTTTCCCGTGTAGGTGACGTTTCCGCTGCCCTCCATCACCGCGGACTCGATAAGGATGACAGATCCGCCTGTCTCGGTCCACGCAAGGCCGATGGCCGTTCCGAGGGGATCTTCCTTCGGGATGCGGGTGGTGTGGAGCTTCGGTGCCCCAAGCATCTTCTTCATGACGTCCTTTGTGATCCTTATGGGCGTTTCGGGCTTATCCGCGGGAGAAGAGGTCGCCATTTCGGCCGCCACTTTCCTGGCGAGCTTGGAAAGCTGCCTGTCGAGGTTCCTTACCCCTGCCTCCATAGTGTATAAGGTTATGATGTTCCTTATCGTAGCCTCTGGCACGATCATATCTTTCGCTTCAAGTCCGTGTTCCCTGAGTATCCTGGGCAGGAGGTGTTTTTTTGCGATCTTGACCTTCTCCTCGGCAACATAGCCCGGGATCGGTATTATCTCCATCCTGTCGAGAAGCGGCCTCGGAATGGTCCCTGTGCTGTTTGCTGTCGTTATGAACATGACCTTACTCAGGTCAAAGGATATCTCGAGGAAATTGTCTGTGAAACTGCAGTTCTGCTCGGGATCGAGCACCTCAAGCAGAGCTGCCGCAGGATCTCCCCTGAAGTCGGTCCCGATCTTGTCTATCTCGTCCATAAGCAGTACCGGGTTGTTGGTCCCGGCTGCCTTGATCTTCTGTATTATCCTTCCCGGCAGCGCTCCGACATAGGTCCTTCTGTGGCCCCGTATCTCTGCTTCGTCGCGGAGCCCTCCCAGGGACATGTTAACAAATTTCCTGCCCATCGTCCTTGCGATCGACTTGCCAAGAGAGGTCTTCCCCACTCCGGGAGGTCCGACGAAGCAGAGCACCTGCGCCCTCATGTTGTCCGCGGCAAGCTTTCTCACGGCAAGGAACTCAAGTATGCGTTCCTTTACCTCTTCGAGGCCGTAATGGTCCTCTTCAAGTATCTTTCTGGCGTCCTTCAGGTTTAGGTGGTCCTCCGAGAAGACGTTCCACGGAAGGTCCAGCAGCCACTCGATGTAGGTCCTGGCGACCGTCGCTTCGGGAGATATCGGCGCCATGCGCGCATAGCGCTCAAGCTCACGCATGACCCTCTCCCTCGCCTCTTCGGGGAGATCTGTATCCTCCGCCCTCGAACGAAGTTCTTCAGCTTCTGAGAGGGGGCCGTCCTCACCCAGTTCCTGCTGTATTATCTTCAGCTGTTCCCTGAGGTAGTACTGTTTCTGCCCCTTGTCCATCTCGTTCCTGACCTTGTCCTGGATCTCATGCTCCATCTTAAGGAATTCGTTCTCCCTCATCAGGATGCCGAGAAGCCTGCGAAGCCTCTCGATAAGATCAGGGGTCTCGAGAAGCTTCTGTTTGTCCTGATGCTTCAGAAGGCTGTGAGATGCGACTATATCGGCGAAAAGGTCGGTATCCTCAATGTTTTCCACAGAATGAGAGACCTCATCGGGAAGTTTGAGGTTGAGCTTTACATATTGTTCGAACTCTGACAGTACAGCCCTGCGAAGGGCCTCTGTCTGGTTAGTATAGGCCGTGTTGGTCGAGGGGATCTTTTCGATCTCCGCCTCAAGGAAACTGTCGCCCGTTATGAAGTGTACAGCCCTGCACCTCCATCCGCCTTCAAGCACCGCTTTGATCGTTCCGTCGGGCATGCGTACGGTCTGGAGGATCTTGCACAGGGTCCCTATCGTGTTCAGGTCATCGGGATCTGGATTCTCGATCAGTGAATTCTTCTGGGCCGTGATAAATACAAGATGTCCCCTCGTGTTGGCCTCTTCGATCGCACGGGCCGACCTGGGCCTCCCCACGAAGAGGGGGGCGATCACACCCGGGAAGACTACCATATCTCTTACGGGGACAACGGGATGGATCTGCATGGATCAGACAGCCTCTTTCTCGTCGCCGGAAGAACGTATCGGTTTTTCCAGTCCGTTCACGACGTCTTTTGTAACGATCAGCTTTTTTACGCCCGAAGACTTATCGGGAAGCTCATACTGCATGTCGAGCATAAGGGCTTCAAGGATCGTCCGAAGCCCCCTGGCGCCCGTATTGAGCCTGGCTCCCTTCTCCGCGATGGTGCGGACTGCGTCGTCGGTGAAGACAAGCTCGATCCCCTCCAGGGAGAAGAGCTTCCTGTACTGCTTGAGAGGCGCGTTCTTCGGCTCAAGGAGTATCTTTATCAGTGCCTCTTCGGTAAGGGCCTCGAGAGCCACCAGTACTGGCAGCCTTCCAATGAATTCGGGTATGAAGCCGTACGCGCGCAGGTCGTCGGGCCGGAGCTGCTTCAGGAGTTCATAGGAAGAGTCCTTGTCCAGGTTCTTGGTCAGGTCTCCGCCGAAACCAAGGGATTTCTGCGTCGTCCTCTTGGCAATGATCTTTTCGAGCCCGTCGAATGCCCCTCCGCAGATGAATAGGATGTTGCTCGTGTCCATGGGTATCGTCTCCTGATTTGGATGCTTACGGCCTCCCTTGGGCGGGATATTCGCCACAGTGCCCTCGATGATCTTGAGCAGGGCCTGCTGTACACCTTCTCCGGAGACGTCCCTGGTTATCGAGACCGATTCCGACTTTCTTGATATCTTGTCTATCTCGTCGATGTAAATAATGCCCCTTTGCGCTGCGGCAATGTCAAAGTCCGCAGCCTGCAGAAGCCGGAGCAGTATGTTCTCTACGTCCTCGCCGACGTAACCGGCCTCAGTAAGGGTCGTGGCATCGGTCATGGCGAAGGGCACGTTGAGCATCTTGGCAAGAGTCTGAGCAAGAAGCGTCTTGCCGCAGCCCGTGGGACCGACCAGAAGTACGTTGCTTTTGGGCAGTTCTACATCGTCATTGTCCACAGTTACGTTGGTTATTCTCTGATAATGGTTGTACACTGCTACTGAGAGGACTTTTTTGGCATGATCCTGCCCTATTACATATTGGTCAAGAAATTCCTTTATCTCCCTGGGCTTCGGCAGCTTTTCGAAAACAGGGACTGAAGTATAGTCCGGTCTTGCCTTTCCCGCGGCGCTGTCCATAAAAGAGGGCGCCGACTTTTCGTCCCTGAGTATCACGTTGCACAACTGGACGCAGTCGGAACATATAAATGTATTCGCGGGGCCGGCTATAAGCTTGGAGACCTCGTCCTGGCTCTTGCCGCAGAAGGAGCAACGAGGCTTCCTGCGGGTATTGTTTTCTTTGTTGTTTTTTTCGTACATATCATGCACCTCAGTCATATCAGCGGCATAAAGATCTCAGTGGCATATCCGCATATCAGAATCAGGGGACCCCTGTCGGAATCCCCCTGAAAACAGTTCGCCTTATTCAGCGTTTTTCTATTATCTTGTCGACTATCCCGTATTTTAACGCTTCTTCCGCCGACATGAAATAATCTCTGTCCGTATCCTTTTCGATCACATCAAGGGGTTGTTTTGTGTGTTTTGAAAGGATACCGTTAAGCCTTTCTCTCGTATACAGAATTTCCTTCGCGTGTATCTGGATCTCCGTTGCCTGCCCCTGAGCTCCGCCCGAAGGCTGATGGATCATTATCCTGGAGTTCGGGAGGGCTATCCTCTTGCCGTCGGCTCCGGCCGCAAGGAGCAATGCGCCCATGCTGGCCGCGAGGCCCACGCAGATCGTGGAGACGGCGGGCTTTATGTACTGCATGGTGTCGTATATGGCCATACCCGCAGTGACAGATCCCCCCGGGCTGTTGATGTAAAGGTATACATCCTTCTCTGGGTCTTCGCTCTCAAGGAAGAGAAGCTGCGCAACTATCAGGTTTGCCACATCATCGGTGACGACGCTGCCCAGAAAAACTATCCTGTCCTTCAGAAGCCTGCTGTAAATATCGTAAGCACGCTCTCCCCTGCCTGTCTGTTCTACTACCATGGGTATCAGTTGTGACAATCTATTCGCTCCCTTTCTGATGATCTGCGATTGGGAAAAATATTGCTTATCCTGTGTTACTCTGCGGCTGCTGTATCTGCGGTATCGTTCTCCTCTTTCTCTTTGACCTTTACCTTTGTGATGAGGAAATCGACTGCTTTGCGGTTGCGTATCTTCTCCGCAAGCTCAAAGAGCCTCTCCCTGTCACTGAATATGTAATCATGCAGTTTCTTGGGGTCTACCCTCGAGCTGATCGCCATGCGGCTGATCTCGGCTTCAAGCTCGGCAGGTGTCCACTCTATACTGTTGGCGTCGGCAACTGCCTCAAGAACGAGGGCTCTTTTTACAACGACTCTTGCAGCCATATCGAGTTCATTCTCATAGCTCTCCTTGTCCATGCCGCTCTTCTCGAAGAACTCATCCATATCCATTCCGGAGTCCTTCTTGATCTTCCTTGCCTGATCGGCCTTCATGGCCTCTTTCTGCCTAGTGACAAGAGTCTCGGGAAGTTCGACCTCCGAGAGATCGCAAAGTCTCTCAACAGCCGAATCCTTCAGACTGTCGAGGCTGTGCTGCTCCGCTGCGGCCTTGAGCTGCGACATTACTTCTTCCTTGAATTCATCGACGGTCTTGTGTTTCGACTGTGTCATCTCGACTACGGTCTCGTCCGTAAGTTCTGGAGTCACCTTTTTCAATATCCCGAGGACCTCTATTTCGTATTTCATTTTCTTCCCGGCGAGTTCTGTGTTCTCCTGGTCGTTCTCCACAGAGAACTCTACTGTTGCCTTGTCTCCGGGCTTCTTGCCGATCAGCGCCTCGATGACTTCGGGCCTCATGTTCTCCTGTCCGAGGTGCAGTTCGGTCTTCTGGCCGTTTTCAACAGGGGTCTCCGTGCCGTCGGGGTCAACCGTGAAAGAATCGTACTTCACCGAAACATAGTCGTCCTTCGTGAGCTCCCTCTCCTCATAGGTGGGGACGAGCTCGCTGCGGGATTCAAGCAGACGGGCGATGTTCTCGTCTCTCATCTCTTCCGTGGCTTTGTAGAGGGTCTTCTCGGCCTCTATCGTCTCGAGGTCGGGCAGTGTCACCTCGGGGGTCACCTCAAAGGTCACCTGGAGCGTGAACGGCTCGTTCTCTATAAGTTCGCCCGGTTCGAGCTTGGGCTCTGCGATCAGGCTCAGCTCATACTCTTCGATCATCTTGTCGATGGCTTCGGGGACCATCTTTTCCAAAGCTTCGGCGCAGATGCCCTTCATGCCGAAATAGAGTTCGATAGTCTTGCGCGGGACATGACCTTTGCGGAAACCCTTTATGTTTGCCTTCTTCGAAAGATCCTTTATCGTGCTATCTATTGCCTTATTGACCTGTTCTGCCTCGAACTCGGCCTTTATAACGATGATGTTCTTTTCCTGTGAAACTACCTCTGTCTTCAATTTATTCTTCCCCTTTCGGTTTGCCTTTTGCTGACAATAACCTTGGTATTTTATCACAGAGCAAGAGATGGCACAATAAGGAACGGTCTCTGCCCCCCATAGCATAACACCTTCACTATTGACAGTGAAGGTGTTATGAAGATCTGTCAATAATTTACAGAAGGTGCGTCATATTTTTTTATTTGTGTACTGTCAGTCTCTGCTCAAGAGGCATTACCTCTTTTTCTCCCGGTACGTCGGTCGGCTTGCCGAAGGGCATCTGTGCGACAAGTTTCCACTTGACGGGGATATCCCACTCTTTCCTTACGGCTTCGTCGATGACCGGATTGTAATGCTGGAGCGAAGCGCCGAGCCCCTCTGCGGAGAGCGCCGTCCATATCACGAACTGGTGCATGCCCGAGGAATGGGCGGACCATACGGGGAAGTTGTCCTTGTAAAGCGGGAACCTCTCCTGAAGTCCTTCTACTACGCTCATGTCTTCAAAAAACAGTATCGTGCCGTAGCCGCTTTTGAACGAACCGTCTATCTTTTCTTCGGTCTTTTTAAAGGCTTCCTCAGGTACGATCTTCCTAAGTTGATCCTTGACTATCTCCCAGAATCTGTCGCTTTGGCCGTCAAAGAGGACCACGAGCCTTGCCGATTGTGAGTTGAATGCCGACGGTGTGTGTGTCAAAGCTTCTTTGACGATCCCGAGTATCTTTTCTTCGCTGACGATCTTTTCTTTGGAAAGGCCATAATGGGTCCTTCTGTTTTTTACTGCATCAAAAAACTTATTTTCCATACCGATCCCTCCATTTTGGATTGTTCTGTCTGACAAAGATCCGCTCAAAAAGACTGGCAGAAATTTAAGTCCTTGACCCGATTAATATATCATTATTAAAAAATTATACCACTTGTAATTTTGCCTATTATTGTTGACATTAGAGGATACATATAGCGTCCATCAGCTTCCGTGGTCGTGATACACTGCGTCAAAAAAAAGATCCCCCGCACCTGCGGAGGATCTCGGATCTTCTGGAGCGGACAACGGGATTCGAACCCGCGACCCTCAGCTTGGGAAGCTGATGCTCTACCAACTGAGCTATGTCCGCGTTATTTGACCAACGAGGGATATTATAGCCTGCATATTTTTATTTGGCAACATGAAGAAGAGACCGGACTTATTCGGAAAACTTTTCCTTGTTGACCCATGGTTTCTGCAGTTCCCTTTTCTCAAGGTCATCGGGAGCCCTTGATGACCACCCGCCTCCTAGTGCCGTATAGAGGTCGACGATCGAGTTCAGGCTGTCCGATCTTGTCCCTTCAAGCTGCAGCCGGACAGATAGCAGCTCTCTCTCTGCATCGAGCAGGTCCAGCTGGCTCGTTAAACCGTCTCTGTAGCGGACATTTGCAAGCTCGTATGCCCTGCCCTGCAGCTTTTGCTGTTCTTCAAGGATGTCAAGTATCTGCTGAGTCTTTGCATGCGTGTTTATGGAGTTCATAGTCTCTTCAAAGGCTGTCTGAACGGTCTTGTAGTATGCCGACCAGGCCTGCTGCGCTGCGGCTTCTGCCTGAGCAGTCCTTGCCGTGAGCTTCCCCGCGTTGAAGATCGGGACGAATACCTGTGCTGCGAGCGACCAGCCTGTTGCCCCCGTTAATAGGTCCGAGGGATCGCTTACAGGCCTGCCCGGGTTGCCGATCAGTCCGTCAAAGGAAAGGGTCGGATACTGCCCTGCCCTTGCCGATCCGAGATTTGCAAGCGCTATCTTGTAGTTCTGTTCCGCAGTCTTCACATCGGGCCTGTTGCGCAGCATCTCCGCGGGTATGCCCAGGGGAACGTGAGGAGGTGCGGGCAGCTCGTTAAGGTCGACTCCCCTCGGTATATCCCTCGTGACAAAGTCTTTCGGTTCCCTGCCCATCAGGACAAGAAGGCTGTTTTCATATTTCCCGAGGGCTATTTCAAGGTTATTGACCTGTACCGCCGAAGATGCGGCGAGAGATTCGCTCCTTCTGAGCTCAAGCTCGCTTATCTTGCCGTTTTCGTAGAGGATCTTGTTCAGTGTGACTGTCTTTTTCTGAGTTTCAAGGGTCTCCCTTGCCACTAATAGCTGTCTGTCTGTCGCTCTGAGAGAGAAATAAGTCTTCGCGACCTGAGAAGCGAGGGCGAGCCTTACACTGTTTTTTGACGATTCGGCGGCAAGGATGCTCTCCTTAGCGGCCCTTGTGGCCTTCTGGAGTCTCCCCCACAGGTCAGCCTCGTAATTGGCGGCACCCAGGCCGTACAGCATGTTCTGTTCGTTCAGATCATCCGTCGTGCCCACCTTCGTATATGTTCGGGTGGCATCGATCTCTGCACCTATGTTTGGTCTCTGGTTTCCCCTGGCCTCCCTGAAAGCAGCCCTGGCCTGCCGGACCCTTGCGAGTGCGGCCTCGAGATCTCTGTTCCTGGCAAATGCTTCGTTGATGCATTTATTCAGGACAGGCTCGTTGAACGAAGTCCACCAAGCAATATCCGGTGTAACGGAGGACGTGCTCCCCGTGGTTCTGACATCATCTGAGAGCGTCACCTCGTATGCGGGAGGGATATCATAAGGATCCGGCGCCTTGACCTCGGGACCAAGGTTGATATGGAAGAACGAGCCTACAAACAGCGCAGCGAGAAGCGCACTTGCAGTCATTTAGATCACTCCCCCTTCGGTCTTTGGCGATATATCCGCACCGTCTTCTTCAGAGACGGCCTTGTCGGGCTTATCCGGAGGCCCATCTTTCCTGGAAGTGAGCTTCATGATCATGGAGAAAAAGCTCGGTATAAAGAAGGTCGCTATGCATGTCGCAGCAAGCATTCCGCCCACGATGCCCGTGCCTATCGAATGCCTGCTCGCGGCACCTGCGCCTGTGCTCAGTGCCAGCGGCATACAGCCGAGAATGAACGCGAGAGAGGTCATGACTATGGGACGGAACCTGAGCCGGGCAGCCGCCGCCGCGGCTTCTATTATTCCCATGCCCGCCTCGTGCTGCATAACCGCGAATTCAACTATCAGGATGGCGTTCTTGGCTGCGAGGCCTATCAGAGTTACGAGCGCCACCTGGAAGTACAGGTCATTGGAAAGCCCCCTCAGCATTATGGAGAGGAACGCCCCGAAAAGGGCAAAGGGAACTGTGAGAACGACGGCGAAAGGAAGGCTCCATCTTTCGTATTGTGCCGCAAGTATGAGGAAGACCATGATTATCCCAAGAGCAAAGGCTATCGCGGTTGCCGCGCCTGTCTGTTTCTCCTGGTAGGCGGATCCTGTCCATGCGAGGTTATATCCTTCGGGAAGCGACTCCTCTGCGACCTCCTCCATTGCCTTTATAGCCTGCCCGGATGTATAGCCGGCCGCGGGAGTTCCGGTGATTTTAGCTGCAGGGAAGACATTGAATCTCTGCATGGTATCCGGACCGTTGATAAGGTGTATGTCTACCAGCGAGAGCAGCGGGATCATAGCTCCCGTATTTGAGCGGACATAAGTGTATCTGAGATCCTCGGGCCTGTCCCTGTAGAAGGCTTCCGCGCTGATGAGCACCTGGAACGTACGTCCGCTCCTGTCGAAGTCGTTTACGTAGTAATTCCTGAAAACGCTTCCCATAGTGGCAAATAGATTGTTCAGATCCACTCCCAGAGCTTTTGCGCGGATCCTGTCGACATTTGCGTAATACTGTGGCACCTTTGTGGAAAATGTAGTTGTGACGCCGGATATTTCTTTTCTCGCGTCAGCCGCCGCGATGAATTTTGCAAGCACCCTCTCCATCTCTTCGGGAGAGTCCGACTGCCTGTTCTGGATATAGCCTTCGATCCCGCCGGTGGTGCTCATTCCGATTATTGCCGGAGGATTGAACGCCAGGACCTGTCCTTCCGGTATCGACCACGCTTTGCCCATAAGCTCCCTTGCCGTCGAGAACGAGTCTTTTCCGGGAGCTTTCCTTTCTTCCCAGTCCTTCAATGTCAGGAAGGCCGCGCCGTAGTTGGACTGGTTCGAAGAGCTGAGAAGGCTGTAACCGCTGAATACCAGAGCAGTCTGGACCTGATCCATGCCCTGGGCTATCTTCATCACTTTGTCGGTAAGTTTTTGGGTCATATTCAGGGATGCACCGTCAGGAAGGGACATGGAGGACATTATGATCCCCTGGTCCTCGTCGGGCACCAGAGATGAAGGTACGATCATAAACATCTTTGCGGTCACTCCGACAAAAAGGACGAATATGAGGATAACGATAATGGTCCTTTTGAGGAAAAATTTCACTCCGGCGGAGTAAGCTCCTGTTATAGAGTCAAAAAATGAGTTGAACCATCTGAACAGGAAGAAACCCTTTCCGCTGACCTTGGGTTTCAGGATCTTGGCGCACATTGCCGGGGTGAGGGTGAGGGCGACAAAACCGGAAATGACGACCGATGTCGCAATGGTGATCGCGAACTGCTTGTAAAGTTCGCCTGTAAGTCCGCCGAGAAAGGCAATCGGGATGAAGACGGAAGAGAGGACAAGGACTATCGCTATGACAGGCCCAGTGACCTCTTCCATAGCCTTGAGCGCCGCATCTTTGGGCGAAAGCCCCTCCTCCATGTGTCGGTCTACGTTTTCAAGGACAACTATTGCGTCATCGACCACTATCCCTATGGCAAGCACCAGGCCGAACAGAGTAAGGGTATTGATGGAGAATCCGAAAAACTTGAGTCCGGCAAAGGTCCCGATTATCGATACAGGCACAGCGAGACACGGGATGATCGTCGCCCTCCAGTTCTGGAGGAATATGAATACGACGAGGAAGACGAGCAGGACTGCTTCAATAAGCGTTTCCACGACCTCATTTATGGAGACTCTTACGAAGGTCGTAGTGTCATAAGGTATGTCGTACTTTATACCGTCGGGGAAATGTTTGCTGTTCTCTTCAAATGCTTTTTTTACCAGATCTGCCACCTTGATGGCATTGGCGCCTGGAGCGAGCGTGATACCTATCGGGACCGCCGGGATGCCGTTCTGTTTTCCTACGAAGCTGTATGTCTTGGCACCGAGTTCCACCCTCGCCAAATCCCTCAGATAGATGCTCGTTCCGTCCGGGTTCGTCTTTACGATCACCTCTTCAAACTCTTCAGGTGTCGTGAGGCGTCCTTTTGTGGTTATTATGTACGTTTTTTCGATGTCTTCATCCGTCGGCTGGTCTCCGAACCTTCCCAGCGCATACTGGCTGTTCTGGTCGCTGACAGCCGCGGCTATGTCGGCGGGAGTCAGACCCAGCTGTGCGAGTTTGTCGGGCTTGATCCAAATCCTCATGGCGTAATCCTGAGCGGTGTAAATAATAGCATCGCTGACCCCGGGGATCCTTTTGAGGTCGTCCAGGATGTTCAGGAGCGCGTAGTTGCTCATATATATGGTGTCGTAACGTCCGTCGGGAGAGAGCAGGGACGCTATCAGGAGAAGGTTGGGAGAAGATTTCTGGACAGTTATCCCGTATTTCCTGACCTCCTCCGGTATGGAAGAAGTCGCCATCTGGACCCTGTTGTTTACGTTGATGGTGGCGATATCGGGATCTGTACCGAGTTCGAACGTTACCGTCAGGGTCATGTTCCCCTGTCCGTTGCTGACCGATTCCATGTAGATCATATTGTCGACGCCGTTGATCTGGCTTTCCAGCGGGGCTGCGACTACCTGCGCGATAACTTCGGGAGTCGCTCCCGGGTAGTTAGCCGACACAGTGACCTGAGGCGGGATGAGGTCCGGGAACTGCGCCACGGGCAGTGTGATTATGGATACAAGGCCGAGCAGTATTATTACTATCGAACAGACCGTGGCCAATATAGGTCTTCTGATGAATATCGCGGAGAACATCTGCTAAAGCCTCATTCAGCTGGTTTTTCGCCGTCGGTCTTAACGGCCGCGGCGCTTTCCTGCGGCTGTTTCTCGGCTATCTTTACAGCCTTGCCGGGCAGCACCTTTGCAACCCCGTCAACTATGATCCTCTCCCCTTCCGCGAGACCTTCCTGTATAAGGCAGGTGTTTTTGATCGTCTTGATTATCTTTATGTTCCTGACGGACGGTATGTTTGACTCGTCAAGAACGTACACTATCGGTCCCGAAGAGGTCTGGATCACAGATCTGAGCGGTACGGTGATCACATTGTGGATATAGTTTCCGTCAACATAAACGCGGACGAACTGTCCCGGGTAGAGCTTGTTCCCCGGGTTTTCAAAAATTGCCCTGGACTTTATGTCTGCAGTCGCCGGGTCGACAGTCTGATCCTGGAAGTCGATCTTTCCCGTTTTGTCATATACCGTTCCGTCGCCCAGCGCGACCTTTACGGTTATGCCCTCCTTGGCTGTCTTCATATATCCGGCAGACCTCAGTATCTCCAGCATCCTGTGTTCATCTGCGGGTACTGCAAAATCGACATATATCGGGTCCGCCTGGATGATGGTGGTGAGAAGACTGCCCTGTGCATCCAGTGTTACAAGGTTGCCGACAGAGCGCACTTCTTTGCTGCTCAGTCCTGAAATGGGCGCCCTTACCACAGTCCAGTCAAGATCTATCTGGGCCTGTCTTACAGCGGCTTTGGCAGAATCGACCTCTGCGATCGAAGCTTTATAGGAAGCCTGTGCGTTGTCAAATTCATTTTTACTGACAGCATTTTTTGAATAGAGAGAGGATATCCTGTCGAATTCTATCTTTGCAATATCCATCCTCACCTTAGCCTGCCGGAGGTTGGCCCTGTTTCTGCTGAGGGCCGCACTGTACGGTGCCGGATCTATCCTGAAGAGGACCTGTCCCGCCTTTACGGGCTGCCCCTCTTTGTACTCCTTGCTCTTGAGCACTCCGCTTACCTGAGCCCTGACTTCGGCCTCCTTGTAGCCTTTTGTCTGCCCGGTATATTCAAGTGTCAGCGGAAAATCAGTCGGCTTGACCAGCATGTCGCTCACGACGACGGGTACGACCTGCTCAGGTCGGGATAAAGCCGCTTTTTTCGCCTCCTCCGTCTTCCAGAACCAGTATCCGCATCCCGCGACTATGATCGCTGCAAACAGGAGGGGCAAAATGCTTGCGGATCTCTTTGACTGAGGTTCTTTGACCGGTTTTTGAACGTCTTCTTTGATAGTTTCGGGAGTATCAGTTGTTTCGTTAATGTTTTTCTCATCCATAAACTGACTCAACTCCTTAATAAAGACATACTATTAATCAGATACGATAGAATATTATAACATGTTAAATTGGTGAGTAAAATGGAATATATTATCTGTTGTATATTTTTTTTATGGTTATTGAACTGCGGCATCGCCTTGCCCGGCGAAGTTTATCCTGACCCTTACTATTTCCGAAGGGCTTCCCGTTCTGACAGGGTATTTCCACGTACCGAGCCCAGAACTTACTATAGCTCTGTATACGCCATCTTCTACGATACCGTAATGTGTGTGGTTTGCGAGCCCCACTATGTAATTGAAGGGAAAAAGCTGTCCGTTGTGGGTGTGTCCGGAGAGCTGAAGGTCGACGCTGTTTTTGGCAGCTTCATCTATCGCATTGGGCTGGTGGTCAAGTACGATGACCGGACTCCCCTTTTCTGTGCCCTCAAGTATTTTTGAAAGCGGTATGCGGTCGGCCTCCCTTATATCTTTCCTTCCCGCGATATAAATGTCCCCGGCCATCGCCGTCTCATCCCGAAGGACTTTTATGCCTGTACCTTCAAAGTATGAAAGTACCTTTGACATGTCTCCAAGGTAGTATTCGTGGTTCCCTGTCACAAAAAAGGTCCCGTATTCGGTCCTGATGCTTCCGAGCTCCTCAGCTGAAAATCTCATGATCTCGTCATATGACGCATGGTCGAACAGGTCGCCGCAGATAAAAAGGATCTGGGGAGACAACTCCTCTATCATGGCTTTTATCTCGGTTATCTCCTTTTTCCCAATGGATGTCCCGACATGAAGATCAGATATCATGACTGCATCCAGCGAGGGAATGGAAGATGTTTTGTCGACAGATACCTCATATTCCGTGACCTTGAAATCCACGGCGTTGCAAAAGGCGTAAAGAGTTATGATTAAAGCCGCTGCGGGAACGAACAGTCCTTTGGCATATACTCTGGAAAAAAATGAATCAAGCTTTCGAGGGGCGCTTAATATACTGCCCAAAAACGTTAGGGTGTCTCCCAGAGGGAAAAGAAGGAATGAATATATGACCATACAGATGTAAAAGGCCGAGATGTACCTGACCGGCAGTGTCAGTGCACGGTGCTGATAGATCCGGTTCTGGAAAAAGAGGGACGAGAGAAAGACCGCCAGGCCCGAAAAGAGGACATATGCCGCCGCACTTTCGGGGATGAGCGAGCTGTGATCCCTCAACAGCCTTGCGTACCTTTTTGAAAGGTATATATTCACAACGATCAGGACTGCCGAGCTGACCGCAAGAAAGATCATGAAACGACCCATCATTTGTGTGTCCCTACTGCCTCATCGGACGGTCCTGATCAACTATCGGATCCGATGTTCTTCCGGGCATTTTTCCCGCGATCTTTGTAAATGCATCGACCACTCTACTGTCAAACCTCGATCCAGCAAGGCTTTCTATCTCTGCCACAGCCTCTTCGTGTGCTTTGGCCCTTTCGTAATAGTCGTTTGTCATCGCATCATAGGCCTCAGCTACGGCGATGATCCTTGCGAAAAGCGGGATCTCCTCCCCTGCTATCCCTTTTGGATAGCCGCTGCCGTCCCAGTGTTCGTGATGGCTAAGCACGCCGTCCGCAAGGTCCAGAGTTTCGTCGAAGAGGTTCAGTATCCTGTATCCGACGACCGAATGCTGCTGCATCTTTCTGTACTCTTCCTCGTTGAAATTCCTGTGCTTGGTGAGTACACTGTCATCCAGTACGATCTTTCCTATGTCGTGGTAGTATCCGTTTTCAGCGACCCTGTTTACCTCCGCTTCCGAAAGGCCCATCTCCCTGGCGATCCTTTTGCAGAGAGCGTACACATTTTCAGAGTGTATCTTTTCACGTGGACTGCGTTCATGGAGGCGTCCCATTATCTTTCTTATCATATTTGTGTTGTTTTTTGTCCGGTTTATTGTTTTTTCCCGATACATCCTGTTTTCGGCAGATTCTATGGTTTCTGCCATACTCTGTCCAGGCTCTGTTTTTGTGCTCGCGCCCAGGGAGAGGCTTCCGATGATATCTCCGGAAGAACTCAGACCGAAAGCACTTTTAATTTCGGCCATTATCTCATTTGCCCTGGCTTCATCGCACAAGGGCAAAACGAGCGCGAACTCATCTCCTCCGATACGTGCAAGGATGCCCTTCTCTGATGAAGCCTTTTTGAATGCCGCGGCAGCTTCTATAAGAAGCCTGTCCCCGGCTGTGTGGCCGAAGATGTCGTTCGTCAGCTTCAGACCGTTTACATCACCGAAGATAACTGATATCGGAAGGTTTTCTTCAGTATCTGACAACGGCACCTCTTTTTCGAAGAACAGTCTGTTGTGGATGTCGGTCAGGGGGTCGTGGTATGTCAGATAGCGGATGTTTTCCTCCGATTTTTTCCGTTCAGTATTGTCCATGAACGTGACTACCGCACCGACAAGGACCCCGTCCCTGTGCTGCGGGTATGATGAATACCTGACATCGAAGCTTGTTCCGTCCTTGCGCCAGAAGATCTCATCTTCAACAATAGCAATTTTTCCTTCTCTGAATGACTTCATGATTTTGCACTCCGTCACAGGGAAATTAGTACCGTCTAGTTTTGTGTGGTGTATCATGTCATGCATGTTCTTGCCAAGGAGTTCGTCCTGAGCAGTATAGCCAAGCATACTTAGGCCACTCTTGTTGCAGAAGGTGCACCTTCCCTCAGTGTCCATTCCGTATATTCCCTCAGCAGTCGAATCAAGTATCAATTTCAGCTGTCCCCTGCTTTCCTGAAGGATCGAATTGGTATCTTCCAAATCCTCAGTTCTCTTTTTTACCTTGCTTTCAAGGTCTTCCACAAGGCTGCTGATCGTAGCTGCCAGCATATTGAAAGTCGATGCAAGCTTTCCGATCTCGTCTTCCCTGAATATTTTTGCTCTCTCGTCAAAACTGCCGTCAGTAAATTTTTTCGTGCTGAGGTTTAGGCTCTCCAGAGGCTTAAGGAGATTGCCAACATAGCTCATGTAAAGGAGTGATAAAGTCAACATA